>Ga0210410_10000143_pt1 | contig 106523 bp, 84 predicted proteins | sample IncBWC4MmetaG_FD_161058 | JGI IMG/M metagenome (GOLD analysis project Ga0210410, IMG submission 161058) | Forest soil microbial communities from Barre Woods Harvard Forest LTER site, Petersham, Massachusetts, United States - Inc-BW-C-4-M | ecosystem: Environmental > Terrestrial > Soil >...
CAAGTTCTCTGCCGACGCCGTCTTCCAGCATTACAACCAGGCGATCAGCGTATTGAACCCCTTGCTGGGGCCGCAGAGTCTGGCGGCGCCCTATCAGTCGACCACCGACAGCATCAATACAAATCAAATCACCGGGACCAATCTGATCGACCCGAACGACACCGTATACGGCATCGTGACCGACAACAATGCAATTATGTTCGCTGCCAAGTATGCGTCGGACGCGTGGAAGTTTTTTGTCGGCTACGAATATATCTGGCAGAACAACCCGAAGAACCCGTTGGGCGTTGGGGCCTCGGACCAGGGCGGTTATAACATGAGCGGGGTCGAAGACAAGAATCTCGATTCTGAGAAGTTGGTGAACATCTGGTGGACGGGCGCGAAGTACACCTACCGCACGAAAACCGACATCACTTTCTCCTGGTATCAACAGCGGCAGAACGACTTCCGTGTTCCGCAGACCTGCGCGCCCGGAAATTTCCGCGCTTCCTGCGCGGGCACCCTCAACGAGGGGTCGCTCTACGCGGATCATCACTTCACCAAGCGTTTCGACGGTTTTGTCGGAATTGCGTATTCCTACGTGACCGGCGGTCTGGCCATCGCCATTCCTCATGGCCCCGGCGTCCCCTATCTCCACAACAGCAACTTTGCTCCGACGGTCGGTGGTCGTTTCACCTTCTGATCGCTTCTGCGGCGGTGAGGCTGGCAGCGCGCTAATCCTAATGCGTTGCCAGGTAAGTCCCAGTCACGTATCCGAGGGTACCGCCTACCAGGATGTCCGACATGAAATGTTTCTTGCCCCCGACGCGGGCCAGACTTACACCTGTGGCTAGACCGTAAGCAGTCCATTTGAGCCAGCGTTTTTCCGGATAACGGTGGGCGATGACGCTGGCGAAGGCGAAGCTGGCGGCGGCGTGTCCCGAGGGAAACGACCTGCCGCCGTCCCAAAACTCGCCGCGGGTGTTTGGAGCGTAGGCGTATTGGCGGTTGGTAGTCTCTTTGATCCCTAACGCCAGCAGGGTCGAGGCGCCCATCGCTTCGAGGGCAACGAAGCCCGTGTTTCCGGCATAGGAGGAGCGGTGACCGGAACAACCGAGCACATACATAAACCCCGCCGCGCCTAATTCCAGCCCCAGGCCGATGTTTGAGCCCTGCGTCGAGGCGTTGGCAAAAGATGCCGACTGAATGTGGTTGTTGATGTGATTGTCACTGGTGGCGATTAGCAGTCCGGTGGCAGCGGCGATGGGCAGTTCCCATTTGAGGTTGCGCGGCCGGAAGGCGTTGCGAGGCGCGCCGGCAAGGCCATGGCTGAACGTGGACGCCGTATGAGGTAATTGCCCCACGATCTGCCGGCATCCACCATCGCCGTCGACTGCAGGTTCTTGTGCCGCCCACGCCGGTGCTGTGCACAAGACCAGCAACAACGGGAGCCCGTACTTTACTCGGAATCGCATATATTCAGGGTTCTTGCCGGTGGGCGTGCTAATCATTGTGGAATCGGATTCCCATCAACATTCCTGTAACTCAGCAATCGCAGGCAACAACCGGCTGGCCAAATGATCTTTGGCGACGAAGGCGTCCACAGATTTCAATGCCTGTTCAGGAACATCGGCGGCTGCGGACAGCATAATGATCGGCGCTTGCGGTCTGAGCCGCCTCATTTCGATGGCAACCTCGTGTCCATTCATCTCCGGCATGCAGTAGTCGACGATGACAACGTCCACCGAATGGATGGAAGCGAGTTCCAGTCCCTGACCGCCGCTAGGAGCGGTGAGGACGGTATAGCCAAAGCTTTCGAGGAATTCTTTTTCACATTCCAGGACATCGTGGTTATCGTCGATGCACAGGACGATCTTGCCTTTGGATTTCAAATGGATGGAAGGTCGCATGGGCCGGCTCGCAATCTCAGTGTCAATTGTTTTGACCGTGAGAATCTGCTCAAAATTGCTCACCTCCAGCTGTGAGCTATGCCGAGTCCCTTGGGTTCTAGTTCATCGGATCAAGCGTTGCGGTTCCATTCGTGATCGAGGAAGGGCCACAGACAGTCCGGCGGCCACTGGAACGTGGCTTTGGGTCTGGTAGCGAGAGGTTCAGACTTGCTTGGTTCGGGAGCAAGCTGATCTGGATCGGGTGAGGGACCGGGACGGGGTAATTTGTTCATCAGGCTCACCTCGAGAAAAGGGGTGGCGCACCGACTCGCGGGGGTGCGCCACCAGAGGAAACAGGCGGACGATGGGGGAGGGCCGCTTGCTCCGTCAAAGCTTTCGCAATCCATCCAATGTACGAGCATGACCCAGTTGTTGTCTGTTCAAAATTGCTCAGGGTTCCAGAAAAGGACGTGTAGCCTGTCTGCGCGGGCCAAGACCTGATTCAAGGCCGGAGTTACGCTATTCGCAGCAAACGCTGGCCGGTGTAACTACTTCGGCTGAGTTCTGGAGGTACGGCTGGGTTAGTCGCCGCTTGCGTGGTGCTGCGTAGGCACCAGAACCAGCCGCGGACGAGCTTCCGCAGGCCGTTGCGGCTGCTGATGAGAAGCCCGGCCACAAGCTTGCAGGATGCCAAAAACGGCTACGTAAGCCGAGAAGACGCCAATTCCAACGGAGGCGACTACAGTAACGCAGAGAATCAGAGGCATGAAGAGCGAAATCAAGATCGACCACCCTATCAAGAATTCAGTATCAGATTGCCGCAGCCGGGGGAGTATCTCAATCTCGTGGATCGCGGCATCTTCAATCTACCTGCGTTGACGCACGCCGCTAGTGACGACTAAGATACGGAGTAAAGCTGTGCACTTCTACTGTCGAACAACTCTGCAGGCCTGTCGACATTACGGAAGGGCAATCCAGCCTTGTTTTTCAGTCTCCAAATGGCTATTACTAAAATCTCAGTGCGCGGGGCGCGCCAGCATAACCTCAAGAACATCGATGTGGAGATTCCGCGCAACACCCTGACGGTGGTGACCGGGCTGAGCGGGTCGGGCAAGTCTTCGCTTGCTTTCGACACGATTTATGCCGAAGGCCAGCGCCGCTATGTGGAGACTTTGTCCACTTATGCGCGGCAGTTTCTAGACCAGATGGAACGCCCGGATGTCGATGCAATTGATGGACTTAGCCCATCCATCTCGATTGAGCAGAAGACCACCAGCCGCAGCCCGCGCTCGACCGTGGGTACGATCACAGAGATCTACGATTATCTTCGCTTGCTGTTCGCTTCCATCGGGGTGCCCCATTGCCCCAAGTGCGGTCGTCCCATAAGCCGCCAGTCGGCTGAACAGATCGTCCAGCGGGTGATGGCCCTTACGCCAGAGGATCGCGTAATGGTGCTGGCGCCGATCGTCCGCGGACGCAAGGGCGAATTCAAGAAGGAAATGGAGACCCTCCTCAAGCACGGCTACACGCGCGCCCGCGTGGATGGCGAGATCGTTAACCTCGACGACGACCTCAATCTCGACAAGCGCAAGAACCACACCATCGAAGTGGTGATCGACCGGCTGCTGGTGAAGCCGGGGATCGAGCATCGGCTGGAAATGTCGGTTGGCCTGGCGATGAAGCTGGCGGGCGGTCTGGTGCAGGTGGCCGTAGTTGGCGGCGACGAACAGCTTTATTCGGAAAAGCTTGCCTGTCCGGATTGCGGCATCAGCGTGCCGCAACTCGAGCCGCGGTCTTTTTCTTTCAATAGTATGTACGGAGCTTGCCCCGAGTGCCACGGTCTCGGAAGCCGCTACGATTTCGATCCTGCGAAAGTCATCACGGATTGGTCGAAGCCGCTGCTCGATGGCGGCCTCGGCCCCGGCTCGGCGTCGCAGGGACTGATTCATGCTTTGCAGATAACGGCGGCGGCGCACGGCATCGATCTGAACACGCCGTTTGAAAAGTTTCCCGAGAAGATTCAGGATCTGCTGTTGAATGGCGAGTCTGGCCGCGGGAAAACTGGTTTCCGTGGAATCTTCGGATACCTGAAACAGAATCTTGAGGAGTCCACCTCGGAAGGGTACCGCGACTGGCTCATGGATCACATGTCAGCGACGGAATGTCCGGCGTGCCAGGGCAAGCGGCTGCGTCCAGAGAGCCTTGCCGTGAAAGTGAACGGCATGTCAATCGCGGCCTTTACCGCGCTGCCCATCTCAAAGGCGCTCGAGGTTGCGCGAAGCATCAAGCTCGCGGGGCGCGATGAGAAGATCGCGGGCCGAGTCATGCACGAGATCGTCGAGCGTCTGCAATTTCTGAATGCTGTTGGACTGAACTACATTTCGCTCGACCGCTCGGCTGCGACTTTGTCTGGCGGCGAAGGCCAGCGCATTCGTCTCGCCACGCAGATCGGATCGAAGCTGCGCGGCGTTCTCTACGTGCTGGACGAGCCTTCGATTGGCCTGCACCATCGCGACAACGGCCGTCTGCTGACCGCGCTCGAAAATCTGCGCGACCTGGGCAACACAGTTCTGGTGGTGGAGCACGACGAAGAAACCATTCGGCGCGCAGATTATGTAATCGATCTCGGCCCCGGCGCCGGACGCCACGGCGGCGGCCTGGTCGCACACGGAACGCCGGAAGAAATCATGCGTGAGCCTGACTCACTGACTGGTGCATACATCTCCGGCAGAGTGCAGATTGAGATGCGCTCGGAGCGCCGGCAGAAGAATGGCGCGGCGCTCACGATTCTCGGCGCGAAGGAAAACAATCTCAAGAATCTCGACGTAACTTTCCCGCTCGGCGTGATGACGGTTGTCACCGGAGTCTCCGGCTCGGGCAAGTCCACGCTGGTCAACGACATTCTTTACCGTGCGCTGGCGCGACAGCTTTACCGTTCGCGCGAGAAGTCTGGCGAACATAAGGCAATCATGGGGGCGGAGAACATCGACAAAGTCATTCGCATCGATCAGTCACCGATCGGTCGCACTCCGCGTTCGAATCCGGCAACCTACACGGGCGTGTTCACCGCGATTCGCGATATCTATGCCATGCTGCCCGAGTCACGCGAGCGCGGCTACAAGGCCGGACGCTTTTCCTTCAACGTTTCCGGCGGACGCTGCGAGGCCTGCCAGGGCGAAGGCCAGCGCCGCATCGAAATGAACTTTTTGCCGGATGTCTATGTGCTCTGCGAGGTCTGCGGCGGACGCCGCTACAATCATGAAACGCTGGCGGTGAAGTACAACGGAAATTCCATAGCCGATTTGCTGGAGATGCCGGTCTCCGACGCGCTGCCCATTCTCGAAAACATTCCGCAAGTAAAGCAAAAGCTGCAGACGCTGGTGGATGTTGGCCTCGGCTACATTCATCTCGGTCAATCTGCGGTAACACTCTCCGGCGGCGAAGCCCAGCGTATCAAGCTGGCGCGCGAGTTGAGCAAGCGCCAGACCGGAAAAACTCTTTACCTGCTGGACGAGCCCACCACCGGCCTGCACTTCGACGACGTGAAGAAGTTGCTCGACGTGTTGCACCGCTTGACCGACCTGGGCAACTCCATCGTCATCATCGAACACAATCTGGACGTAATCCGCAACGCCGACTGGATCATCGACCTCGGTCCCGAAGGCGGCGAAGAAGGCGGCCGCATCGTGGCCCAGGGCACGCCCGAGCAGGTGGCGCGGGTGAAGAAGTCGTATACCGGGCAGGCGCTGGCGGGGTATTTTGCGGGGAATGGGAAGCGGAGCGCTTAGGGGAGAATGCAAACTCTGCGGCCATATGCGCGAGCTGGAAAATCGCAGCTAATCCATCGCGACCAATCCTGCAGTAACAATGCTAATCTTGTGTCTTGCCATTAAGCGAAGGGAAAGTCTTGGCCTCACCCGAAGATCCGCACCTTGACCCGACGCCGCTGAACGCCGAGCCGCAGGCTCCCGTCCAGGTGGTGGCCGACCCTTTTCCGCCGCCTGCGTTCCTGCCAGAAACGCCCGCGCCGAAAGCCGGCGAGAACCCAGTGTGGAGCGGCTGGGACGTGCTGCTGATCGCCGGACTCACGCTGCTCATGCTTTTCGTCACGCAACTTGTCATCGCGCCGGGCGTGCTCCGCTTCGTCTATCCCCGTGTGCCTTGGCTGGACCTTGCACAGAAGCCCATATCTGTCTTGCTGGCCCAATTACTCTCTTATGTTGTCGTAGCGCTGTACATGATGGTGCTGGTCCAAGTCAAATATCACACGCGCTTCTGGCAGGCAATTCGCTGGAGTTGGCCGGGTTTCGTCGGACTGAGCATGTTCGGCGTAGGAGTGCTCATGCTCGCCTTCGACATTCTTGGCCGATACCTGCCCATGCCCAAGACCACGCCCTTCGATCAATTCTTTGACAAGCCTTCCGATGCTTATCTCACCGTCGCCTTCGCTGTAACTCTCGGCCCCTTGATGGAAGAACTTTTCTTTCGCGGATTCCTCTATCCGGTGATTGCCCGGCGGATGGGAGTAGTCTGGGGAATCCTTCTCACCGCCATGCCCTTCGGCCTGATGCACTACCTGCAGTATCGTTCCTGGGGGGCGGTGCTGATAGTCTCTCTCGTCGGCGTCGTACTCACGACCGTCCGGGCGGCGACGAAGTCGGTGGCCTCAAGCTTTCTGGCGCACGTGGGCTACAACGGAACATTGATGGTACTGGCAGCTTTGCAGACGGATGGGTTTAGGCACATGGAGAAAGCGGCAGTGCTGCTGGCCTACCTGAAGCTGGGTACTGGGTAGTGGGTACTAGGTACTTACTTGATAGTCACCGTCAGCAACTGAGCTCCTGACACCACATAATCCAGCGGAGCGGTTGCCGTCTCATCCACATTCGATTCGCCCGAAACCACCATTTCCTGATTGCCACGCATGCCATCCATCACGTTCATGATCGAGATGGGAAGCGTCGGCATCACTTTGTCGGCGACGCGGGCTTCAGGATTTCCCTCGAGCAGCGAAACATAAACGCGGTTGTTGGAGTGCTCTTTGTTGAGCACCGCGATAGTCGAGGCCAGATCGAGCTTGCGGCCGAACGCCGGATTGCCGCGGCCGATGCGGTCCAAGGTCTCCCCGTCGCTCACCAGGATGCGTAGCGTGCCTTTGCTCGCCGAGGTGGGAATCTTCACGCGAATCTGCCGCACCGTGCGCTCGCCGCGGTAAGGAGCGAGCACCGTCTCAAGCGTAATCTCCTGGCCGGGACGGGCTTCCGTTACATCAGTGCGGGCGCTCTCCAGGCGCGCCCAGCGCCGTTCGCGGACCAGATCGAATTCCAGTTTCACGCCCGCGATCGCGGGAGCGTTATAAGGATTGTCATAGATGCGTCCGAAGCGCTCGCCCAGCGAGAGCGCGGCCTGCATCGCCGCCGGCTGCCCGTTCTCGACCGGTGCGAACATATTGCGCATGGTCACGTCAGGGAATCCCTTTACGCCGATGCTGCCCGCGAGCCGGTAAGTGATCTCTTCTCCGAACTCGTTCACGCCGTGCAGCGCGTTGAACACCGTCACCATCAGGGCCACCGGAGTCAGCCGGGGATTGTTCAACACTTCGTAGTGAAATTCTTTCGAACCCGTGCCGCTGTGGATGGTCAACGTAACCGGAATCATCTGCGGCTGACGGTCGAAGACGCCCATGATGCCGGTGTGGCGGTCCTGGACAAACGTCCCCACGGCCTCAGTGGTGTTCACGATTTTGAACGCGTTGAGTGGCGAGGGCAGCGTGGCCAGAACCTCGGCTTTGTTCATGGGCAAGTCGACAGAGCCGAATTGCAGCAGGGGGTGTCCGCAGGCCAGCAGCCGCTGCGGATCCACGTAAGTCACCGTGCAGGTAGCCGCAATGTCCATGTCGCCGCGCACCAGGATGGCGCTGATGGCAGACCCGGCTTCGAGCGGCTCCGGCTGCTTGTCATTACTAACCGATCCCGCGCCCATGACCGGGACGATTCCGGCTGAGGCAAACTGCGGCGCGAAAAGCTGAATCGCCTGTTCGGAGAATCCGTTGAAGACCAGAGGAGTCTCGATGGGCTTCAAGTAGTTCGCAAAATTCCCGGCTGAATCCTGACCCGAGCCCGCCAACGCCAGCGCTTCCCCAGGAGCGGCAGTCTTGCCGGCGACTGAATTCACCGAAGGCTTGACCGCGGAAGTCTCCTCCGAGGGTGAGCGATCAAGCGCGTTGATTTCCAGCATGTCGGCAATCGGCGTAACTCCAGCGATCGGCTCTTTGGAAAATTCTCCGATGCGAAACGCGAGCGCCCCGGCGAGTTTGCCATCCAGGTAAACCGGACTGCCGCTCATCCCGGCCACCACGCCCGTGTACTCGACCTTCGTCCCGTGCAGCCGCACCAGAATAATGTCGCCCTTCGGCCCGTTCACGTTGTGCAGCACGCCCAGCACTTCCACGTCCATCGACTCCGGCTTCACCCCTTCAAACACCGTGTAGGCGACCCCGCGCATGCCCGCGTGAATCTGGCTAACAGTAATGATTTGAGGATTTTGCGCCGTGGGTGCAGAAGAGGTTTGGGCACACACAAAAGAGGGAAAGGATAGGCTGGTGACGAGCAGCGCGAAAGCAAGCTTCTTCATGAACCCCAACGCCCGGCAGGCCAGATGGCCCCGCCTTTACTGATACTAGATTAGACTCCGCCAGATTGTAAGTCGTTGCCAGGAGGGGAAATACCTGGGGCCGGGCACAAACATCCCAATCGCGAATTCCTGCGTCTATACTAGCATAGGGAATTTACCCTCCCAAGAGTCCTTTTCCTCCGAGGTTGGTATGCTTGCCGAATGGATGGTCATGAACCGGTGGTCGCGTTTCCACAGTCGCACCGCGCTGATGCTGGCAGTTTCGCTGCCCTTGCTGTGCGTCGTCCCGCCAGCCTGCGCCCAGAGCCAGTCGCAGGCCGCGCCGCAAGACAAGATTCAAGACAAGACTCAGGACACCGGCAAGCCCAAGCAGGACGTCCCAGCCGAGGCGGGTGGTCCCACCGACAACGTTGGTCCCTACGCCATCCCGAAGAAGAATCCTGAAGCGGCTCCCCCGCCGCCTCCACCGCGCGCTGCGGCCCCTCCCGTCGAGGGTTTGTCCGACTATTCCATAAAGGTGAACGTCCCCCTCGTGAATGTGGATGTGCTGGTCAACGCGAAAAGTAACGGGCAGTTTATTCCCGGCCTGAAGAAGGAGAATTTCCGGGTCTTCGAAGACGGATCGCAACAGCAAATCACCAACTTCAACGTAACCAAAGCGCCGATCACGGCGGTGGTCATGGTGGAATTCGCCAACAACTATTACTCGAACTATTTCCTGGTGCAGGCTCTACAGGGCGCCTACGCCTTTGCCAACAGCCTTACGAAAGACGACTGGGCCGCGGTGAGCTATTTCGACATGCAGCCACACATCCTGGTGGATTTTACCCAGGACAAGCATGCCATCTATGGTGCGCTGAACTCATTGCGGATTCCGGGCTTCTCTGAAAGTAATATTTTCGACGCCCTCTATGACACGCTCGACCGCCTCGATCGAGTGGAGGGTAAGAAATACATCATTCTTATCGCCACCGGGCTCGATACCTTCAGCAAGATCACACTGGACACCATTCTGAAGAAGGTCAAAGCCACGAAGGACGTGACCATCTTCCCGATCAGCGTGGGATTCGCCATCCGGGAATACTTTGATGCGCACAACCGCGCTGCTCCTCATGGCACCTTTGGCGCTCCCCTGAGACCAATTGACTATGCGCAGGCCGACAATCAAATGCGCACCTTCGCCGCCATGACTGGTGGACGCGCCTACTTTCCGCGTTTCGAGGCCGAGATGCCGGAGTTGTTCGCCGATATCTCCACCGACATCCGCAATCAGTATTCGATCTCCTACCATCCCACCAACAGCAAGCTCGACGGTACCTACCGCAAGCTGAAAGTCCAGGTGGTCGCGGCCGATGGCGGCCCGCTGAAGTTTAAGGACCAGAGGGGCAAGGACGTGAAGATTGAAGTCGTCGCCCGCGACGGCTACACCGCCAAGCATACGGTGGACTGAAGGCGCGGGCTCAAGAAACTCTAGATTGCAACTCCTGCACTAGAGAACAAAGTCTCCTCGGCGCAGAAGACCAACGACTGCATTGTAAAAAGTTGATTAAATCGCGCGCAGATAGCGGTTCCTCTGCTCGAAGTGTAGTAACCTTTCCGGCTGACTTCGATCGTAAAGCATTTCTTCAATAGTTCACCATCAATCAAGATTGGGGGTGTATTTTGGCAAGGAAATTTCTTACAGGAATGCTGCTGCTCGCCGTTTGCAGCGTATCTGTCGCACAAACTTTGACCCGCATCAATCATCAGCCGCCCGACGGCGCCATCTTAACCTTTCAGATGACGGACGGCACGGTGGTCGCGCAAGGCTTCCGCGATTCCGATTGGTATAAGCTCACTCCCGACAACACTGGAAGCTACGTCAACGGCACCTGGACTCAACTGCCCAATTTGCCTGCCGGATACGTGCCCGATGCTTTCGCCTCGGCAGTGCTGGCCGACGGCCGTCTCGTAATCGTCGGCGGCGAATACAACAACGGCGCCTTCACCCTCACCAACCTGGGTGCAATCTACAATCCCGGGTCCAACACCTGGGCCTCGCTTGCCCCTCCCAAGACCTGGTCCTACATTGGAGACTCCCCTGCGGTGGTTCTCCCCAGCGGCAAGTTTCTGGTGGGAAACAAACTCACCAAACAGTTAGCGGTGCTGAATCCGAAGACTCTTACCTGGCAGATTGTGCCCTCCGCCGGCAAGGCTGATTTCGACGCCGAAGAGGGCTGGACGCTCCTGCCCAACGGTACCGTCCTCACCGCCGACGTGAAGGACGCTCCCAACTCTGAGATCTACACTTCCTCCGCCGGCGCGTGGGCCTCGGCGGGCAGCACGATCGTTGACTTGCACTCGCCCTCGACTTTCGGCTGCCTGCATTATGGTCCCGGAGGCAAGCTCTGTTACTACCCGCCTGGAGAAATCGGCCCCGCGATTCTCCGGCCCGATGGCACAGTTTTCGTCACTGGCTCTTACACCAGCACCGGCAGCGGCGCGGGACACACCGCCGTCTATTCTCCCACCACAGGTTGGAGCGTTGGCCCCGACTTCCCCAACGGAGACAATGCCGGCGATTCCTTCGCTGCGTTGCTGCCCAGCGGCAACGTTCTTGTGGAAGGCGCATTCGCCTCCTATGAGTTCAACGGCACCACCCTGACCACCGTACCCTCCACGCCCGGCAGCTTGATGCTCCTACCCACCGGCCAAGTACTGGTGGGCGGCAGCGAAGTCTACACTTCTTCAGGCACGTATTCGCCCGCGTGGGCGCCAGCCATCCACGCTGTTCCCTCCACGGTAGTGCGCGGCTCGACTTACAAAATCACGGGCACCCAGTTCAATGGCTTGTCACAAGCTGCCGCGTTCGGAGATGAGTACCAGACCGCGACCAACTATCCCCTGGTGCGCATCACCAACAAGAGTACCGGGCACGTTTTCTACGCCAAGACGCACGGCCACAGCACAATGGGCGTAGCCACCGGCTCCACCGTCGTTTCCACCAGCTTTGATGTGCCCGCGGGCATGGAAACCGGGGCCAGTTCCTTGGTAGTGGTCGCCAACGGAATCCCGTCGCCAGCCGTAAGCATCACGGTGAACTAGAGCTGGTTTCACAAAATGGTTCGGGAAGGGCACGGCTTTGGCCGTGCCCCCACCGGATTTCCTATCGTTAACGACAGGAGCCCCTGGGCCGCACGTCCTGCCGGTTTCGGAACACAAAACCAAGAATTGAATTGACAAAACGATCAGGTCGACCGAGTCTCCACTGACCACTGCCATCAGTGCACGTGAAACAACGCGTCCAGCAGAAACACGACCCCGGCTCCCACGAAAACCAGCAGAGCCATCTTGGCACCCGGTTCTTTGTTAACCTCAGGGATTAAATCCGAAGCCGCCACGTAGATCGTGACCCCCGCCGCCAGCGGCAACCCGGAGTCCACATGTTGGCGAAACAACGCCATGGTCAGAACCCCCGCCAGCGTTGCCCCGCCCAGGACCACCGACGCGCCCCACGCCGTGCCCCGGCTGCGTCCGCTGGCCAGCATCACCGAACTTACCGTAAAGCCCTCGGGAATCTTATGCAGGAAGATGGCGAAAAAGATGATCCAGCCGAGCGCGTTCGACACTAGAAATCCAGACGCGATGGCGATGCCGTCAAAAAATGTGTGGATGATGAGCCCCAGAAGCACCGAGTATCCCTTGTGCGAGTGCATGAACTCGTCTTTATGCGTCTCCTCTCCGAAGTGGAAGTGCGGCGTGACCGTATGCTCGAAAAAATGAATGAGGAGGTAGCCCAGCAGGATCAGAAACGCAGCGCTGCGGCCGCGCAGCTCCAAACTTTCCGGAACCATCTCGACCAAGGCGGTGGCCAACATGAATCCCGCGCCCAAGGCGACAAAGTACCGGAGATAGCGCCGCTCCCAACTGCGCTGCACAATAATCGCCCCGCCGAAGACGTTGGCGACAGCGGCAGTAAGGCCGAGCAATATGCTGGTAGCGATGGGGTGCATGAAGTATGACAGTACCGAGTACCCAGTACCCAGTCAAATCTCTCACGCCGCGGGGATTTGTTCTTTAAGAGAATTGAGGAGGCCGCTCAGAATTCGGCCCACTTCATGCGTATCTGAGTTCCGAGTTCGGCCAGCGATCCACAGGAGTGGCGAAGAAAGTGACGAAACTCACGACGACTGAAGTGTGCTTGCCCTTCAGCTATGTTGCTCGGGATCGAGACGGCCGCCCGACGCATTCGATCGGTCAGACTGTAAGTCTCGCGCTTGGGAAAATCGTCGGTTGCATCGTAGAGGACGCTGACTAGGTCCATCGCTCTCTGCCAAGCAATTAAATCTTTGTAGTGCTGCGCCATCGCTCCAGCTTACAACCAAACGTTGCCCGGCCCTGACCACAATCCCTGATTTCAGCTTCTTGGTTCCGTGTCGGGATTCCAGTTTATCCAAGGCGCTGTTTTCTGGGTACTAGCTACTGGGTACTGTCACCCGGAATGCCGTATATGCATTACGTCGCCATCCTGCACGATGTAATCTTTGCCTTCGAGTCTGAGGGTCCCTTTCGCTCTGGCATTCGCCTCTGATCCAGCTTCCAGCAACTGGTCCCATCGAATCGTTTCAGCGCGGATGAAATGCTTTTCCAGGTCGGAATGAATCGCACCAGCCGCTTCCTGCGCACGGGAATGCGCGGGGACTTGCCAGGCGCGGCATTCGTCTTCGCCGGCGGTGAAGAATGAAATCAGGCCGAGCAGTTTGTACGTAGTCCGAATCAACCGTACCAGGCCGCTCTCTGTGAGCCCGTAACTGGAGAGAAATTCTGCCGCGTCTGCGTCGCTCATTTCGGCAAGTTCGGCTTCCACCTTGCCGCAGATGGCGGTGGCCGCGGCGTTTGGCCGCGCCGCGATTTCCGTCAGCTTGTACTTGCTCACCGCTGCTTCCAATTCCTTGCCCAGTTCGGTCGACTCGCCGATGTTAAGAACATAGAAAATCGGCTTCTCGCTCAGGAACATGAAGCCCTTGATGCGCTTCTTGTCCTCGGCAGTCATTTCCATTTCGCGCAATGGCTTGTCAGATTCCACCTGCACCTTGGCCCGCTTCAGCAACTCAAATTCCTTCTCGAGTTCCGGAGTCTTCATCTTCTTGAGATCTTTTTCCAACCGCTCCAGCCGTTTTTCGATCTGTCCCAGATCGCTGACCAGCAGATCGAATTCCACATTCTTAATGTCGCGCAGCGGATCGATCTCGCCCGTATGCGGCACCGAAGGATCGTCAAACACGCGCACCACGTGAGCGAACGCGTCCACGCTGCGCAAGTGTGCGGTGTAAGCCGTGTCCTTCAGCGCCTCCTGCCCAATGGCGCCGACGTCGACGTATTCGACGGATGTATGCGTTAGTTTCTTCGGGTTGTAGAGCGCAGCCAGCCGGTCAAGCCGGTCGTCCGGAACTTTAGCCACGCCGATATGCGCCTCGCGCGGGTTAGCGCGCGATTGATCCGAGAGATGGGCCTTGGTCAAAATCCGAAAAAGCGATGTCTTGCCCACCTGAGGCAGGCCAATAATTCCAGTCTTCATAAGGAAGCTTCTAGCTCCTAGCTTCTAGCCGCTGTGACACCGAAGTGAAACCCGAGTGGATCGACACTGCGGCCTCTGCGATGATCAAACAACCCTTCAGGATAAATGATCGAAAGAGCAAATGCCCAATGGCGCGCCGAGACGTTTTGGCTAGAAGCTACGCGCGGTCAAATAAACCACTACCAGTCCCAGCACCAGCACAGCGCCTTCCACGCGCGTCGACCAAACATGCAGAGCATCGAACTGAATGCGCTCAGGATTGTCGATGGGCACGGCACTGACCTCGCCGAGCGATGCGCGTAGAGTATCCATGCGAGGCATGATTCCGAACTGCGAGACCAGCGTGAGCGCCAACATGAGGCAGAGAAGAATATGGCGCGCTGCAAACAGATGCGCGGTTCCGTCGGTGAAGCGACTGTAGAGCAGGGAACTGATCAGGTAGACGACTCCGGAGAAGATGGCGATCCAATGCAGCTTGCTCAGGGCGCGTCCGACAACGTTGCCGGCAAGATGAGTGTTAGGCAGCACTGCGGGGATCGAGAACGCCGTCGGCGCAAGCACGAATGCAAAGAAGATCAAACCACCGATCCAAACCACGAGCGAAAGCAGCATGAGAAACCGGAGGAAGGGCATCGGCGAGAATTATATCGTCACTCCGGTTCGAGGGTTTGAGACGGCCACTGATCACTGGACACTGACCACTGCTTCTAGACTGGCACTGCGACGTTCTCCACAATCTCTTTCAGCACCTGATCGGCCTGCTCGGATTTCTTCAGCGTCGAAGCGTAGCCTCCGTTGACCACCACGCGGTGGGCGAAGACGGGCACGGCGAGCGGCTTGAAGTCTTCCGGAGTGCAGAAGCTGCGGCCATTGAGGAAAGCCATCGCTTGCGCTGCGCGATAAAGCGCCTGCGCTCCGCGCGGCGAGACTCCCAGCGACAAGAATTCTGACTGGCGCGTTCGCTGAACAATTTCCAGAGCGTAAGTCACCAGCGATTCATCCACGCGAATACGTTTTACGGCTTCCTGCATCTCGAGCACGTCAGCGCCAGTCAGCACCGGCCGCAGATCCTGCAAGACTCCTGCGCCTGCTTCCGAGCGCAGAATCTCGCGCTCGGCCGCGGCTTCGGGATAGCCCATGCGCACCCGCATCAAGAAGCGGTCGAGTTGCGACTCCGGCAGAGGATACGTTCCGTGATGTTCCACCGGATTCTGCGTAGCAATTACCAGAAACGGCTGCGGCAGTTCGTATGAGTGCGCGTCCACCGTGACCTGGCCTTCGTTCATGGCTTCGAGCAGGGCTGATTGCGTCTTCGGCGTGGTGCGGTTGATCTCGTCGGCCAGCAGCACGTTGGTGAACACGGGGCCGCGCTTGAACTCAAACTCCTGCGCCATCGCGGAGTAAATCGAGATCCCAACCACATCGGAAGGCAGCATGTCGCTGGTGAACTGGACGCGCTGGAAGGTGCAATCGACGGCGCGGGCGAGGGCCTGTCCCAGCGTGGTCTTGCCGACTCCAGGCACGCCTTCGATTAAAAGGTGTCCGCGGGCAAAAATGCTGACCAGCGCGAGGCGGACGACATCATCCTTCCCGCGAATCACGCGGCGCAGAGCTTTTTCCAGGTCGGCGGCTTTGTGGGATACAGCGATGGCAGTCTCGGGCGACATTGAATGGATTTTACTATCTGGCATCGCGACGGCGGAGTTACCGATGTCACTGGACTTCAGCTTGTAGCTTTTAGCCTTTAGCTCTTAGCTCCAACCGAACTACAGCCAGCCAGACTCAAAGTTGGAACGCGAACAAGCACAAGACTTGCACAAGCAAGAAAAAACAACTTCGATGCAATGAGGCATGAAGCTAAGAGCTAATGGCTAAGAGCTTCTTTCCTACTGCATGAACTCCGCGGGGCGCCCCGTCAGCCGCTCGATGCGTTTGGCGATCGGGGGATGGGTTGAAAACAGGCCGCCGAAGTTTATCCCCAGCAGCGGCTGGATGATGAACAAGTGCGCGGTCGACGGCGTGGCTTGCATGGGCACGCGGCGCGAGTAGGCGTCGAGCTTCTGCAAGGCGCTGGCCAGGGCGTAGGGATTGCCGGTGAAGTGCGCTCCGGTGGCGTCGGCCTGATACTCGCGCGAACGTGAGACGGCAAGCTGAATCAGGCTGGCGGCGATGGGTGCCACGATCAGCATGAACAGTGCCGTGAGTCCTCCACCACGGCGGTCGCGTCCTCCTCCGCCGTAGCCGCCGAAGATCATGGCGAAGCGTCCCATGCTGGCCAGCATAGTGATCGCGCCCGCGATGGTTGCCGCTACAGAGCTGATCAGGATGTCGCGGTTGTTCACGTGGCCCAGTTCGTGGGCCAGCACGCCTTCGAGTTCTTCGTCATTCAGTAAACCCAGAATCCCATGCGTGACGGCTACTGAGGCGTGACTGGGGTTGCGTCCCGTGGCGAAGGCGTTCGGGGACTCGTTTGGGATGACATAAATCTTCGGCATAGGGATGCCGATCTTCTGGGTGAGGCGCTCGACGATCTGGTAGGCGCGCGGCAATTGCTCGCGCGTCACCGGCTGGGCGCGGTACATCGATAGCGCGATCTTGTCGGAGAAGAAGTAGGCGGTGAAGTTCATGACGGCGGCGAAGGCCAGGGCGAGGAACATCCCATTCTGGCCGCCAAAATATTGGCCGAAGAACATCAGCAGCAGCGTTAGTGCGCTCAGCAGGAACGCAGTCTTGAAGGTGTTTCCCATAATAGGTTTGGATCGAACTATCTTATTGGATGTTACGGGCTGCGGGGCGATGCAGGGCGGTCCGTTTCGGGAAAATGCTGCTTTCGAAGGTATACCCCTCCCCCCCCGGTATATTGGAATCAGTGGGTTAGCGAGAAAATGCGAAATAATCTCTTGGGATCAATCACTTGCGGGCAAAATCGTGTGTAAAGAACTTAGCATGATATTTCCGCCAATCCAACAATCCGCCTCCGCCTTGGGATGATGAACTGATTGCTGAGGGTGCGCAAGGTCAGATGTCACAACTGGCTGTGGATTTCTCCCAACTCGATTCTTTCGCGCTTTGGGGCTGGTCTTTAATCCACCTCCGGCCTCACAGCGCCGAGCAGGAAGCGGATTCCTCCTGCCTCGCTTCGCTCGCGTATCGGAATGACAGGGGTTTTGTCTCGCTTCGCTCAATGACGCAACATCGTTAGTTCACCGTCAGTGGGATGGCTACGTTGGCGTCGGCGGTGCTGTTGGCACCGGTGCCGACGTTGCTTTCAGTGAAGGCGTAAACCGTCACCGTGTAGCTGCCGGGAGGCGTGCCACCGCTGAGCGCCCGAGTGTTGCTGCTGCCGCCACCGCAGCTTGCGGCGCCTGTAAGAATCAATCCCATGGCCAGAATGCAGCCGTAGAGGCAGGCGCGGACTCGCATGCGTCCGGCAGCGGCCACAATCGCCAGCAGAAACGCTGCGAATGCTATGAGCAGCCAGACGGGCGTCTTCAAACTGACGAAGGCAAGCGGGGGATTGAAGAAGGAAAGCGGGAGATGGAAGAAGACAGGCGGAATTGCCTGCGCCGTCGTCGTGCCCGCCGTAGAAGTGTTCACCGTGGTGGTGACCGTGACGGTGACGGTCTCCGCGGGAGTGGCGCTAGAGCTGACGACAAACTTGTTCAGCGGGTCATTCGTACTGATCGCGCACGACGCTTTCGGTGCGTTGGTGCTGCAAGAGAAATAGACATACCCTGTGTTAGCGGCGAGGACGGGAGTAAGCGTGCTGCTGTTGCCAGACGTCGCTCCGGCTGTCACGGTGATCGCAGAGGTTCCCAGCGTGGGGGCGGTAATAGTCGTAGATGGTTGATATTGCCGAACGTAGTCCAGCATCATGACTCCGGGATTGGGGGTTGATCCGCTAGGTGTTCCGCCCAAGGTGCCTCCGACGGCTATATTTGTGAGCAGGAAAAGTGGCGCATTGAAAGCCCACGTATCTCCGGAGGGAAGGTCGCTGGTCGTCGCGATGTAGTATGGCTGCAACGGGTTGTCGATGTAGAACTGCATCATGTTGGCAGACCAAATCGTGCCATAGGTATGGAACGCCGTGTTGTTGGCTTGGCCTGAGGGGAACGGGAAAAAGCCATTCGGTTGTAGACCGTTTCCCATAGTTGCAGCCGTGTGGAGTGTTGTCCTGTTCCCTGCGGGACCTGGTCCTACTATCGGAGCTTGAGGGGACCAAACCTCCATGAAATCGACTTCGCCGCAGGTTGGCCAATTAACTGTACTGATGTTGCTACCGAGGGACCAAAACGCGGGCCACAGACCCTGGTTGGTGGTGTCGGGTAGCTGGATGCTGGCTTCGATGCGGCCGTACTGAAAACCTGGCAAGCCCGAGGTATTCATGCGACCCGAAAACCAAGTTGTACCATTGTTTATGGCCTGAATGACGAGGTGTCCATTAGAGCCACCGCCGTCAAGGTACGCGTTTGAGGTCGCCGTCGAGAAAGTGGTGGGGCAGGTACTCGGGTTTTGCGGATATCCGGGAGGTCCGCAATAGGTTTCCAATTCATTGTTGCCGAAGCCGCTGTTACCGAGATCGAAGCTCCACACCGTGGTGTCGGGCGGACCTGCCGTTGTCGCGTTAAATTCCTCGCACCACGCCGGCTTCCATGTGATCGCGCCCTGCGTGTCGTTGGAAACGCCGGTACAGCTGGCTTGTGCGTTGGCTCGCACTGCTCCGGCGAGGAACAACATCATGATTGCGAGGAAGAATCTTGAGCGGTGGATGAAACGGAAATCCATCCGGGTGTTCATGGGGGTCCCTCTTTTCGCGGAATGCAAGTGCGCGTTTGTTTCGGTCTTCGCTTACTAGAAAACCGATTTTGTACAGGGGTAGCACACCTTCGCGGCGGGAGTCAAGGGTTCCGCGGGCGGTTTGTGCTGACGGTGGGAAGCAGATTCCCCCTGCCTCGCTTCGTTCGCGCGTCGGAATGACATGATTCTTGAGTCCGCAAGAGAGGCCGGCCTCAGAAAGTGAAGCTCGTGCTCACGCCTTCTGGGCTTCGCGCTTGAGGGCGCGGTCGAGGGTTTGGTCGAGGGCGGACTTGGCTTTCTCGTATTCGGTTTGCGAGATTTGACCCTGGCGGCGTTCGACTTCCAGTTGGAAGAGTTCTTCTTTGAGGGCGTCGAGCAGAGCGGAGGTGGGACGGGCTGACCCGTGGTGGGCGGTGTTCGTCGCCAGAGGTTCAGCTGGCTCGTAGTCATCCTCTTCCTGTTGCTGTCGTTGCCGGCCTGCGGGCGCGGAAGAGCCGCCTCTGCGGCGTAACGCACGGGCCGCAGACTGCTGCCGCATGGCCACGAAGACTCCGCCGATGATCAAAGCTGCGGCGAGGCATCCGAGAATCAGCCACTGATATTTCTGTAGAGGGTCGGGGGCGTCGATGGGCGGGCCGAGTCCGCCGCCGGGGCGGTTATTGGCATCGGCGCTGCCGCTAGCTTGGCCCTGGCCGCTGCCGCTCTCTTGGGGAACCTGGAGCCTGCCTTCACCGGAAACCTTGAAGGCGAGATTCTGGCCGACGGTGGTGTTGGAAGCTACCTGCAAGAGGTCGTCGGGCTCGCTCGGGAAGGTGGTTAGCTTGAAGCCGGACGGGGCGGAGGCAGTGAACTGCATCGTTTTGGGCAGAAAAACGACGAAGTGCTCCAGGGGATACACCGACTTGGGATCGAGATTGGCGCTGCCGGTGTAGGGAAGCTGGTAGGCCACCTCGAAACGAGTCAGCCCCGGGCGCAGCGGGAAGATGAATGAGTAGCGGTTCTTCTCGCCTTCGGGCACAGGAGCGGACTTCAGGGGATTGCCATGTTCGGTGGTGGCGCTGCCGGAATCTGGAATGATCTGAGCGCCGTCGGGAATGTAGAACTCCAGGTTGCGCTCATTCATCTGGGTGCGCGGGGGCTTGGAGGTGTTCTGTACGGCGAACTCGCGGAGGATCTCGAGTTGTCCCTGCTCTGCCTGGACGCGGACGATGTCGGCGACGACTTCGAGGCCGTCGATCTTTTTGGCGACGTCGTAGACCTCGACTTCGACCGACGTGGTTCCGGGAGGGGCCATGCGATGGTAGGTGACGTCCTGATGGATGGCGCGGACCAGGTGCGGGGACTGGGCGTCGTCGAGCTTGAAGGTGAACTGGCCCTTGGCGTCAGTCTTGGTGCGGCCGGATTCTTCCATGCCTTGGCCGAGTTTGAGCAGGACGACGTCGTCTCCAGCAGAGGGCTTGCCGGTTGTGGCGTTTTTTACGGTGCCGTTTAGGGTTTGCGCGGAGGTTAGGGAGGTTAGGAGGAGGACGATTGCCAGTGCGCGAACGAACACCAACACGGAGTGCCGTGAAAACTCCCTGCGCGGGCGCAGGTGGGCACCGGATTGAGAGGGGTCCTTCGTCTGCGTGACGGCTTCGCTTCGCGAAGCACTCACTTCGCTCAGGATGACAGTGCCGTTTAAATCGTTCACGATCGGGTTCCTTTTTGCGGCTGGGGATGCGTTTCCAGGCGGGTGATTTCGGCCAGGATGGTGGCGGCTTCGTCCTGCAAGGAAGATTTCAGCGAAGTGTAATCGGCGTCGGGGACTTTGCCGGCTTTGTACTCGAAGTTGAGATCGCGCAGGTTTTCGTAGACGGCATCTTTGCGTTCGCGCAGATAGCCGGCGCGGGTCTTCTCCGGCCCGAGAAAGAGTTTTCCCGGCAGGTAGAAAACGTAGACGAGAGACGCGACGAGGAGCAGTCCGCAAAGCATGAGCCAGGTCATCGGGCGTTCTCCGTCATAGTTCAGTGTCCTTGCCGGCCTGGTCGCGGAATTGTTCTAGTTCAGCGCCGCGGACGGGTCTCAGGCCGTCGGCGATGGCGGGCGCGGGGCGATTTTTCCAAGAGCGAATTACGAATAAGATCAGTCCGAAGCCGAGAACCAGAGCGACCGGGGGCACGATATAGGCGGCGCGGTCGAAGCCTTTCGTGGTGGGAGCGGCCAGCACAGGGGGGCCGTATTTCTGCACGAAGGCTTGCTCGACCAGGCTGTCGCTGTCTCCGCGGGAGACCGCTGCCATGAGTTCGTTGCGCATGCCGTCGGAGGCCGGGCAGCCGACGTGGTTGCATTCCAAAAGAATCTGGTTGCAGCCGCAGATGCACATCATCTGGTGGCCGATTTCGTTGAAGCGGGTGGCGGGATCTCCGGCACCGAGGAGGGCGAAGACGCTGAGGCAGAGAAGAACAATCCCCGCGGTTTTGTGGCGCAATCTCCCCCTTCTCGCAAAACCGGCGAGAAGCGGGGTGCGCGGACTCGAGAGTGGATTTGAGGAACGGGACATCAGTCTCCTGTCACGGGTTCGGCCTGTGCCTGCTTCAGCCGCGCCGGGGAGGGAACGCGGACTGGCGCGGGGGCGTTTGGAACCAAAGCCAGAACCGTTCCAATCAGCATGATCCAGACACCCAGCCAGATACACATCACCAGCGCGTTCAGGTGGGCCTTGATGACGGGGTGATTCTTGTCGTCCTGGCCCTCGTAGACAAGATAAAGGTCCTCGTTGAGGCTGGACCGAATGTCGGGCATGGTCGAGGTCTGCTGGCTGGCATGGTAGAAACGGCGGACCGGAGTCATGGTGCCCATCGACTTACCATTCTTGTAAACGTCGAGCATGGCCCATTGGCTGGCGTAGTTGGGGGCGTCGTCTTCGGTGTAGGAACGGCAAATGAGGGTGTAGGGGCCGATGGTCATCTGATCGCCGTTGGCCATCGCCGCCTCTTTGTCCAGATTGAAAGCGGCTCCGGCGAAGCCGATGATGACTACCGCCACGCCGAAGTGGACGATGTAGCCGCCGTAACGGCGAGTGTTGCGATGGGTGAGTTGCACCATGGAGGCGAACATTCCCTGGCCGGTGTGTTTGGAGATGACGCGACCGCCGCGGTAGAACTCGCTGGCCACAGTGAGGGTCACGAGCACCGAGAGCGCGATGGCCATCAGGGAATAGAAGTAGGAGATGTCCTGCCAGGGCTTGAGGCCGAAGGCTGAGCCCCAACTTTTGGGGGTGATCATCAGGAAGACCGCGACCACGATGGCTCCGATGGTGGGCCAGAGGAAGTTGCGCTTCAAGCTTTCGAGGGAAGTCTTGCGCCAGGCGAGAAGCGGGCCTACGGCGGTGAGTATCAAGAGCAGCAGGGCCACGGGAATGGCGACGCTGTTGTAATAAGGTCCTGACACGGTGACTTTCTTTTCTTCCACCAGTTCGGTGATTTTCGGAAACCAGGTTCCGAGGAGCACGGTAAGGCAGAGGATCCCGAACAACAGGTTGTTGAACAGGAAACTGGACTCGCGCGACACGATCGATTCGAGCTTGTGCTCGCTGCGCAGATGCGACTTGTTCTTGAAGAAGAAAAAGAGAAATACAGCCAGGGTGAGGATGAGGAACACCGCGAACCAGTCGCCGATGGAAGACTGCGCGAAGGCGTGAACGGAGCTGATGATGCCGCTGCGGGTGAGGAATGTTCCTAGGATGGCCAGCCAGAAGGTGGCGAAGACCAGCCACATGTTCCACATCTTCAACATGCCGCGCTTTTCCTGCATCATTACCGAATGCAGGAATGCGGTGCCGGTGAGCCAGGGCATGAGTGAGGCGTTCTCGACGGGGTCCCATCCCCAATAGCCTCCCCAGCCGAGCACGGAGTAGGCCCAGTGAGCGCCGAGAAAGACGCCGCAGGTGAGGAAGGCCCAGGTGACCATGGTCCAGCGGCGGGTGATGTGGATCCATTTCTCGCCGGGATACTTCATGATCAGCGCGCCCAGTGCGAACGCGAAGGGCACAGTGAAACCGACGTAGCCGAGATAGAGCATGGGCGGATGAATCACCATCTCGGGATACTGCAAGAGCGGATTCAAGCCACTACCATCGGGCCGGAGCGGGCCTTCGAGCAGGCCGAATGGTCGGGCGGCGAAATTCAGCAGAGACAGAAAGAAAATCTGCACGCCGGCCAAAACCACAGAGGCGTAAGCGAAGAGGCGCGGGTCAGTTTTGTAGCGCAGCCGCAACACGAATCCATAGGCACCGAGCAACAACGACCAGAACAGCAGCGAACCTTCCTGGCCAGACCACAGCACGGCAAACTTATAAGGACCGGGGAGATCGCGGTTGCTGTGGTGGAAGATGTAGGCGATGGTGAAGTCGTCGCGGAAGGCGCAGATGACAAGGACCAGCGAAGCGAGAAAAACGGCGGCGAAAGTAGCGATGCCGGCGCGGCGGGCGGTCTCACCGAGGCGCTCGGAGCCCGCTCCCTCAACGAGCGCGAGGATTCCGGCGAGGAAGCAGTAGACGCTCAGCGCTAAAGCGAGATACAGCGCGAAACTACCGAGCACCGCCATGCGAGGAAAACCCCAGCCTATTTTTTCAGAAACGCCCCTGCGAGGCAACCACGAAGACCTGCCACGGAGATGTCGATAGTACATCAAACACGGCGACGTCAGGACACTCCGGGGAGGAGTCCAGAGAATGCGCCCAGGCACACCAAGCAAACGCTGCAGCCGGAATTCGGCCGCCGCTTGTCTGGATCACGTCTGGCCTTGCTTAAGCGCTCTGCTGTTTCTGGTAGCGTTGCAGCACTTCGCGCTCGGCGGTGAGCCAGTCCTCGGCTTCGCTGCCGGACGCGGTCCCGCGCTGAAGGTAGAGTTCATAGGCGCGGCGCCGGATCTCGTCTTCCAGGTTGCTGGGCAGATTGATGGGAGCGCGGTTGATCGGAACCACTTTCTCCCGGGGTTCGGTCTTCACCATTTCCAACTTCCGCGGCTCGACGGACTTCGGTTCGGGCGCGGTTGCCGCCGCGGCAGTTTTCATGTCGGGTATGTTGGCTGGACTGCTGATACCGGGTTGCTCTTTATTAGGATTTGAACGACTAGACTTGCCGCCTGAAGTAGATTTTGGCCTTGCCATCTTTGGATACTCCTTGCATATGCCCAGATTTAGGAATGAATCGAATTGTTGAACGAACCACATACACCCGTCCCGCAACGTGGAGGGAACACTGGAAATTGTGGTAGCAGAGTTAACGTTAGTATAAACCTTCGGCGCCTGTGGAAACCCGCTTTGTAGAGAGAATTGGGAGTGAGTCCTTTGTTATAATCGAAGCTCTTATTCGAGACTCCGGGGATGGCGCTATCGTCTAGGGGTTAGGACGGAAGATTCTCAATCTTCAAACACGGGTTCGATTCCCGTTAGCGCTACCAAGTGTTCAAGGCGAAGTATCGTGACCGACGATGCCATCACAATCCTGCCGGGTTCGCGCTTTCGCGCCGCCATAGTGCTAGCTGTTGTAGCGGACGCACTCCAACTGATCGTTTTCCCGGTGTTCGTCGAAGGCGCGCTGTCACCTGCGGATGATGTGCTCGACTTCGGCATCGGGGCCATGATGATTTCTCTGCTGGGCTGGCACTGGGAGTTTCTGCCATCGTTTCTTGGCAAGCTGGTGCCCGGAGTTGATTTGGTCCCTTTTTGGACGATGGCAGTGGCAAATGTCTATCGGAAGACGAAACCGATCGCCGTCACAACAGAAGAAGTCCCTCAAGAACAGCCAGCGCTGAAAGACCGGTAGATTGACTAGCCGCTTGCGCCTGCGCGTCACGATCTCGCCAGTTAAGCTGCGCTAGGGTCGTAGTGCCAGGCTTGCCCGAATTTCGTCCACGACCTCTGCGGGTGAACAATCGACATCGACTGCTGCCGCGTTCTCCGGTGGTTCCAGCGCCGCGAGTTGACTCACGAGCATTCGCTCCGTCATGTAGTGTCCCTGGCGCGTGCGCAGCCGCTGCTGCAACAGCTGCGGCGTGCCCTTCAGGTACACGATTCTTACTTCTGGTGCTACCTGCAAAGTCTCCCGGTACGCGCGCTTCAGCGCTGAACAGGCAAGTACTGCGTTTTTTCCAGACGCAATCCAGCCGGCGATCAGTGCGCGCAGCTTCTCCAGCCAAGGGGCACGGTCGGCGTCGGTCAGGGGAATGCCGTTGCGCATTTTTTCGACGTTCGCGGGTGAGTGGTAGTCGTCCCCGTCTACGAAGTCCCATCCGAGTTCGGACGCCAGCAACTGTCCTACCGTCGTCTTTCCCGCGCCCGATACTCCCATCAGCAAGATGACCATGCTTCCTCTATTTGGCGCCCTTCCCGGCAATTCTTACTTCACATACTTTGGCCCCGCGGGAGTATGCCACGGATCGTAGGCGAGACAGAAACGGATTCGTTGTGCAATCGACGGATGACTGTAAGACCAAAAAACAAGCAACGGGTTCGGATTCGGATAGTCGTAACTCTTCTCGCCGAGTTTTTGGAAGGACGAGGCGGCGACTTCGTTGTTGTTGGGGAACAGGCCGTGGGTGACTTCGAGTCCGTAGATATCGGCCTGGTGTTCGATGTGGCGGCTGAAAGCATTGCCAATCGGTTCGCCGGCGAAGGTGAGGAGCGAGAGCGTCAGCATAAGCACGGGCAGGGCGGCCAGGTCGTGGATGCCGCGGATGTGCCAGGCCTCTCCCCAGCGCGCCAGCATTGCCAGCACAACGCGGCTTCCGAGCCAGAAGCCGGGCAGCAGCATGATCGCGGCGAACGCGAGTCCTTTGTAAATGTGATTCAGGACGTAGTGGCCCATCTCATGGCCGAAGACGAATAAGGTTTCGGGGATGGTTAGGTCGCGCGAGGTGTTGTCCCATACCACGACGCGCTTGGTGGCGCCGATTCCGGTGACGTAGGCGTTGTAGGTGGTGACTTTTGCGCTGGCTTCCATCTCGAACATGCGGTCGCGGGGAATGCTGAGTCCGCCGCGCTGGGTGACCTTCTCGATCTCGCTCACGAGAAGCGGCTGCTTTTTCTCCAGCGGCTCGAAGGTGTTGAACATGGGGTCGAGGATGACCGGCGTGACAAAGATCAGCAGGACCAGGAAGGGCAGCGTTAGGAGCCAGAAGTAGAACCACCAGCGCTGCGGGCTCTTGCGGATGATCCAGAACAACGCGAAGACCATGGGCACGAGGATGACGAGCGAGACTGCCTGGGCCTTGCACCAGTCTCCCGCCCATGACGCCCAGCCTTGGACGGAGAGTCCGTAGGCCAGAGAAATGTGATGCCCGTAAATCTCGATGGGCAGGGAGGTTACGGCGATCAGAAGAGTCAGTAAAGGGACGAAGATTACCGCTTGCATAAAAGTGTTCGTGCTGGCGCGCTCAGCGAGATCATGGAACGCAGGCGCTAGGCGCAGCTTGAGCAGGACCCAGAGCACGGCAATTCCGAAAACCATGTCGGCGAGATAAAGAACCGTGCGCGTCTTGTAGAGGGCTTCAGCTTTGGCCAGCTTGTCGGGAGGCAGGCTGTATTCGGTGACGGAGACTTGCTGCGGCGGTTGATGCGCCTGCATGTCCCCCGGAGTTGAGTTTTCCGCGGCGGGCGCGGGTTGGGCCGTGGCGCAGGCGAGGCCCGCGGCGATCACGACGCAGAGAACCAGCCAGGATGTTCTTGCTTTCAACGATGACTCCGCGAGGTTCTGTTCACAGACCCTTCGTAGAGTTTACAGAGATTTCAAGAACTCGATGATCGCTTTCTGGTCCTCTGCCTTCAGTTTTTCAAACTGCTCACTCGCCTGGCGCGCCTCGCCGTGGTGCCGCAGGATCGCATCGCGAAGCGTGAGGGATGCGCCATCGTGCATCAAGCGCGGACGCAAGCGCACTCCCCATAGAGGGGCGGTGCGGATTTTGTTTCGGCTGCTCTCGAAGTCCTGTTTGGAAAGATAGTCCGCCATCATCTGGAAAACTTTGGTCCCGTAGTGTTCCCTGGTCGCTTGCAGAATTCCATCGCCGGTGCCGACATCATGCATCAGGAAATCCCCATAGGGATGAAATGTGATCGAGCCGAGCGCGGGTGGAATGGTAAACGTTCCGCCGTTGATCTTGGTTCCAGCCGGAGCAGTGGTTAACGTTTCGACGTGGCAAGTCGCGCAGCCGATCTTGGCAAACAAGCCATTGCCCTTGATGGCAACCGCGCTGCTTGCGAGCTGGGCATCACGCGCAGGGGCTTTCGTGGCTCGAATAAACCGGGCGAAGTGATCAATGTCAGAAAGGCCGTCGGACCCTGGCGTGTCATTCGGTTCTGTAGCTGTATTGCAAAGCTTTGTAACTTCATCCGGTTGAAGGCGGTTTGTGATGCCCATCTCATTGAGATACGCGTCGCCGGAGAATGACAGCAGGCTTGCGTGCTGGTCCTTCCAACCGAACCTGCCGACGCTCATCTGTCCGGGGGCCTCGACGATGGGTACCTGGAGAACCTGTCCGCAGATTTTACGGCGCGAAGCCTTGCATTGCTGCTCGGCCAGATTGATGAGCGTTTTATCGGCCACCGCTTCGACGAAGCCATCGCCCAGGAGATTCAACGACAGGCGAAACGTCCGGATGGTCTCGGTATCTGGAACCCGCTCCTGAATCTCGGTGTTAGGAAAAGCGGCGTTGGGACAAATCGCGCGATCATTTACCAGAGAGCGTCCGGAGATCACTTCTGCTCCGTGAGCGATCGGGATTTCTGGATTGCGGAAGTGTCCGTCTGGCCCTTGATGGCCAACGCGCAATTCCGAGACCTGAGAGGCGGCACCCGAAACGGGACTCTGGTGGCACTCGCGGCAGGACTGAGCGTTATAGAGCGGTCCAAGGCCATCGCTCAACTGCTCAACTTCTTCGAACTTGGCTTGATCGGCCAGATGAGTGGCATCATCAGCGACGCCGTTGCTCTTGTTGTCAAAGCCGGTAGGTGCTTCGGTTGGCTGCAAGGCGGCCGCAGCAAGGATAAGAATCGCGATTACCAGGAGGGTCAAGTGTCGCATGGTTCTCCTTTCTCAAGGACAGCCTCGCGACAGGGCGCGCTCTCTCACCGAGGGCTTTTTTGCTGGTTCAGACGAATTTTGATTTATGAATACCACCTTTGCTGGTCTTTGTCCAAGGCGAAATAATCGTGATGCCAGAGATCGCGGAGCATCGGCGCCGGGACGCAGTTGTTCTCACCGGTGTCCTCAATTGGAAGGAATGCTGTAGTGCGAAACGATCACCTGCCACTTCCCGTTCAGGTTCATCCAGACATCGGTGAAACGGTCGTGGTATTCGTAAGGCTTTCCCTTGGAGGTGCCTTTTTCGTGATAGGCACCGGTCACGACGGCGGTGTTGCCGTGCATGCGGACGCTGAGACCCGACCCTTCCGTCGTCTCAATGTGGACGGTCGGGTCGCCGTTGTGTGCGAGGTAGCCAGACTTGCTGAAGGTGCTGCCGTCCTCCAGCGTGATAATGAAATTATCGGCCAGCAAAGATTCCATGGTGGCAATGTCGCCGCGCTTGTAAGCCGCGTTCCATTTGTCCTCCAACGCCAGAATCTTCGCTGAGGTCGTGTCGGGCTTGTCTTGCGCAGTGGCAAGATCGAGTGGCCAACTCGCCAGGACAAAGATCGCCAGAACAAAGATCGCGGGGACAAGGATCGCGAGGACAAGAAGGGGAGTCCTTGTTTTCATACTCGTTGCATTGTCTCCCGCGTGGCGTCGCGGACGCAACCGGAATGCCCACCCTTCCCACGCGATTGGGCCGGGCCCGATCCGGGTGCTCCCGTTTCGGGACTCGGCGGATGCAACGGGCAAGGGGCTATAATGACCCGACACTGAATGCCCCTCACCGCTGGCACCAAATTAGGTCCCTACGAAATCCAGTCTCCGCTGGGCGCAGGCGGCATGGGAGAAGTTTACCGTGCTCTGGACACACGCCTCGATCGCACCGTGGCGATCAAAGTTCTCGCCTCGCATCTTTCTTCTTCTCCGGAACTGAAGCAGCGCATGGAGCGCGAAGGGAGAGCGATCTCGTCGCTGAACCATCCCCACATTTGCCAGTTGTATGACATCGGCTCGCAGAATGGCGCCGATTATCTGGTGATGGAGTTTCTGGAGGGGGAAACTCTGGCCGAACGTCTGAAAAAAGGCTCGGTGCCGTTGGCCGAAGTCTTCAAGATTGGCATTGCTGTGGCCGAGGCGCTGGCCGTGGCGCATCGTCACGGCATTGTGCATCGTGACTTGAAGCCGGGGAACATCATGCTCACGGCGGGCGGCGCGAAGCTGATGGACTTTGGTCTGGCGAAGCCGCTGGGCACTACGGCTCCGGCTTCTGGATCGGGATCCGCGCCGCCTTCGTTTACTGCCGCGGCTACGATGAGCGGGCCCAGCCCATTGAGTCCGCTGACCACCGCAGGCAGCATCATTGGCACGATTCAGTACATGTCTCCGGAGCAGATCGAAGGAAAAGAAGCGGACGCGCGTTCAGACATCTTCGCCTTCGGTGCTGTGCTTTACGAGATGGTGGCAGGGAAGCGGCCGTTTTCGGGGAAGAGTCAAATCTCGCTTGCATCGTCCATTCTCGAAGCAGACCCGGAATCGATCGGCGCCCTCAAGCCTCAAACGCCGCCTGCATTTGAGCACGTGGTGACCACGTGTTTGCAGAAGAATCCGGAGGATCGTTATCTCGCGGCGCACGATATCAAGCTGGAACTGAAATGGATTGCGTCGGATCGATCGGCGGTCGCGGTGCCGGCGTCGGAGGTGTTGCGAGGAACGTCTCCGCGAGAAAAGGCTGGTTGGGGTGCGGCTTTGCTGGTTGCGATTGCGTTAGGTGCGGCGACTGGCTTCTTACTCCACCGCCCCGCACAATCGGCGCAGGCCATCCGCACGGTCATTGACCCTCCGGCAAAAACCACGCTCAATCTGATCGGAGATTCCGCGGGGCCGCCGGTGCTGTCGCCCGACGGTGCATCCATCGCGTTCGCGGCGACCGGCGCCGACGGCAAGAACGCAATCTGGGTGCGCCCGATGAACTTGCCGGACGCACACATGCTGCCCGGCACCGAGAATGCGATTTTTCCCTTCTGGTCGCCCGACAGCCGCTCGCTGGGATTCTTCGCCGACAACAAGCTGAAGACGATCGACCTCAACGGCGGCTCGGCGCAGGTGGTGGCCGACGCTCCATTTGGTCGCGGAGGCGCTTGGGGACAGGGCGGAGTGATCCTGTTTTCTCCGGGCACGCAAGCGGCTTTGATGCGAGTGAGCGCAAGCGGTGGAACTCCGGTTCCTGTGACCAGGATCGAAACCACCCAGCACACCTCGCACCGCTGGCCATTTTTCCTTCCCGATGGCAAGCATTTCCTCTATCTCGCCATCAACCATGACCCTTCCAAAGCAGCCAACGATACCGTGTTCTACGGGTCGCTGGATGGGCGGGAAAATCGTGAACTGTTGCGCTCGCAATCCAACCCCGTTTATGGGAGTGGTTATCTTCTGTTCGCGCGCGGGGACCAGTTAATGGGACAACCCTTCGACCCTGCCACGGGAAGGTTAAGCGAAGAGCCGCAGAGCGTGGCCAAAGGCGTAGCCAACGACATCAGCACCTGGCATATGGACGCCTCGGCTTCCGGTGACGGCCTGCTGGTTTTTGCCAGCGGGGGTACCGGCGATTGGCAGCTGCTGTGGATGGATCGCTCCGGAAAACAGCTTAGCCCCGTAGCCGACAAGCTCACCAACCTGCTAAGCGCACGTCTCTCCCCGAAAGGTGACCGCATCGCTCTCCAAATCGATAACGGTGTGAACGACGTGTGGGTGCTCGAGGTGGCGCGCGGGATCAAAACGCGATTAACCTTCGGTCCGGCTTCGAATACATTCCCGGTGTGGTCGCCGGACGGCAAATGGATCGCCTATACCTCCGATCGAAACGGGCATTCGAACCTCATGAGGAAACCCTCCGATGGCAGTGGTGCGGAAGAACTGTTGTTCACGGACGACCAAATCGACGTGGCCAGCGATTGGTCGCGGGACGGCAAGTACCTGATTTATTCGCGGGGCATGGCGGTTGGCGAGGCTGGGATCTGGGCTTTGCCCCTGGAAGGGGAGCGCAAACCGTGGCAAATCCTGCCGCGAGGCATCTTTGCCCACCTTTCCCCGGACGGCCGCTGGCTGGCCTACACGTCGGATGAATCCGGTGGACCCGAAGTATATGTGGTGCCCTTCCGCGGCGGGCAGGGCAAGTGGCAGCTCTCAGCCAACGGTGGAACGGCTCCGCAGTGGAGCAAGGACGGCAAGGAGCTGTACTACCTCGACCCCACGTTCACTCTTTCTGCGGTTCCGGTGAAGGATGCCGGCGGAGCCCTGCAATTCGGCGCCGCTCAAATCCTCGTCCCTAATTGGACCGCGCCGAATGTCTTCTACGATGTCTCCCCCGACGGCAAGAAAATCCTGCTGGACCGGGTTTCGCAGCAGGTGAGCCAATCGGTGACGGTGGTGACGAATTTTACGGCGGGGCTGAAGAAGTAGCAGAGGCCGCTCGCAGCGTAAAATCCACCCGCACAGGTATACCATGAACGTTTCACTTCGGATTGCAGCGGCCGCGCTGCTGCTCACAGCCTCCATGTCGGCACGAGACCGGTCCAACGCGCGCTCGATGGTGATCACACGCTACGGGATTGTGGCTACCAGCCATGTGCAGGCCTCTGTGGCGGGCGCAAAGATTCTTGAGCGCGGAGGCTCTGCGGTGGATGCGGCGATTGCCGCCAATGCCGTCCTCGGCGTGACTGAACCGATGATGAACGGCATGGGCGGCGACCTGTTTGCGATTTACTGGGAAGCGAAGACAGGAAAGCTGTATGGACTGAACGCCAGCGGATGGGCGCCGCGCGGGTTGACCATCGCGCACATAAAAGCCCAGGACGCGACCGCGATGCCCTTGGAGGGTATCGACTCCGTGACTGTGCCAGGCGCGGTCGCGGGCTGGCAGGCGCTGCATCAACGCTTTGGGAAGATGGCGTGGAAAGATCTGTTTTCGTCTGCGGTTTCCTATGCGGACGAAGGCTATCCGGTTCCCGAGGTTGTCGCGTCGTATTGGAAGGATGCGGCCGAAACGGTTTCGCAGGACGCGGAAGCTCGGCGGGTTTATCTGCCAGGGGGCAAGCCTCCCGCGGTTGGACAAGTGTTCCAGAATCACGATCTGGCAAAGGCTTTGCGCCTGGTTGCTGAGAATGGCGCCGAGGCGTTTTATAAAGGTGACATCGCGCGCGCGATCCTGAGCACATCGCAGAGTCTGGGCGGAACAATGGCGGGGGATGATCTGGCTGACTTTGCGCCGGAGTGGGTCGAGCCGATTTCCACCATTTATCGCGACTGGACCGTTTACGAACTTCCTCCCAACGGCCAAGGCATGGCGGCTCTGGAGATGCTGAACATTATGGAAACTTCTTCGGCATCGCCCGACGGCCCGCTCGGCGTGGCGGAGTTGCACAAAAGGATCGAAGCCATGAAGCTGGCTTACGCTGATTTGGGGCGCTATAACGCTGACCCGCGCTTTGCGAAGATTCCAGTGAATGGGATGCTGTCGAAGGAATATGCCCGCCAGCGCGCAAAGTTGATCGATCCTGCGAAAGCGAACTGCGAGGTTGCGGCCGGCGCGCCGCCGTTTAGCGATACGACTTATCTTTCCGTGGTCGATCGCGAGGGCAACATTGTCTCGCTGATTCAAAGCAACTACGAGGCGTTCGGAGCGGGCATCGTGGTGCGCGGCATGGGATTTGCGCTGCAAGATCGTGGCGCACTGTTTTCGCTCGATCCCGCGTCTCCCAATGCTCTCGCGCCGCGCAAGCGGCCGTTTCACACCATCATCCCGGCGTTCATGGAGCGTGGAGATCAGCACATCGGCTTCGGAATCATGGGAGGAGCGAACCAGCCGCTGGCCCACGCGCAATTTGCTTCGAACGTTGTGGACTACGGCATGAACATTCAGGAGGCGATGGAGAACGCCCGCTTCACGGTGAGTCCGCAGCGCGGATGCAATATTGTGATCGAGTCGCGAGTGCCGCCGGAAGTGCGCCAGAAACTTTCCGCGATGGGCCATCAACTCGACGTGCGAAATGCGTACTCGACGGCGATGGGCCGTGGCCAGGCGGTTCTGCACGACTCGAAGGCCAAAGTGAATTACGGAGCGTCAGACGCGCGCGCCGATGGGGCCGCCGTGCCGGAGCACTGATCACTGACCACTGTTCTTCAGTCGATGCCGTGAATCCGCATGTTGACCAGCTGGTCGATGCTCAGATCGCGCATTCCGCGCGAGCGGAGGTTGCTGATGTATTCGGGAGTGACGTTGTGGATCCGCATCGCTACCAGATCATCCGGATCCGGATGCTTGTAGCCCAGACTTTGCAGCTTTTCGATGAAGTCCGGCGAAACGCCGTGGATTCTGAAGGCGATCAGCTGTTCGAGGTCGATGTGCTCGTAGCCGCGTTTCTTGAGTTCCTCCACAAATTCCGGCGTGGCACCATGAATTCTCATGGCAATCAGCGTGTCTTCATCGGGTGAGTAGCCGGCTTGATGCAGAGTGCGGATCATTTGCGGCGTGACGCCGTGAATGCGGAAGGCGACAAGCTTGTCGCTGTCCGAAATCTTGAGACCGGCCGCGCGCAGGTCTGCGATGAAGGCTGAGTCCACGCGGAAGATGCGGAAGGCGATCAGCGTGTCGGTGTCCAGATCGGTGAGATGCTCGTTCTTCATCTGACGCGCAAATTCCAGGCTGACATCCTGCACCGCCATGCTGTACTGCTTCTCGTCGTCAACGTCGAATCCAATCTTGCGCATTTCGCCGGCGTAGTTGGGGTCGGGCTGGAAGTGAAAAATGCCTGCGCCTTCGCCGTTGTTAAGGAAGCCCTCGCACTCGATCTTGCCAGCGTCGCGCGCAATGGTGAAGTGCACATCCTGGCGGCCGGCCTTGGCGAAATCGACGCCCGCAAAAGAACTCATGGACCAATCGGATTCGTGGTTTGAGTTTCCGCCGTGGTGGTGCTCGATCAGCGAGAACTCAACCTTGCCCGCTTCGTCGGAGTGGCGGATCGTCCAGTCTCCGCTGCGAACGTCTGCCGCGTGGTTCTTGACCACGGCGAAGAGCAGGCAGAAGGCGAATACGATAAAAGCACAGGTTCGAGTCAGTCTCATAGAACTTCTCCTCATGAATGTCTTCCTAAATGTCAGCGGGCGATTCCAGGATTCCCAGTTGTTTGAGGCGGATCAGCTTGTCGAGATCAAGATCCTTGAATCCATGTTTGCGCGCGTCTTTAATAACATCTTCTGTCACTCCGTGAATCCTGGCGCTAACAATGTCGTCGACCCCCACCTTGAATCCCGCGGCTTGGAGAGCCTTGATGTACTCCGGCGTCACGCCGTGAATGCGCATGGAGACCAAATCGTCGACCGTGGGCTTAAGCCCGAGAGCGCGGATGTCCCGAACATATTCGGGAGTTACATTGTGAATGCGCATGGCGACCAGATTGTCGGCGTCGGGCTGCAAGCCCTGCTCGTGAAGGCCCCGGACTTCGCCAGGCGTTGCTCCGTGAATCCTCAAGGCGACCAGTTCGTCGACATCGGCGTGAATCCCGGCTTCTTTCATGCCCCGTACGTATTCTGCGTCGATGCCATGAATCTTCATGGCGACGAGTTGATCCTGATCAGGGTTGAGGCCCAGTCCGCGCACGTCGTGCACGTACTCAGGAGACACGCCGTGGATGCGCATGGCCACGAGTTCGTCAGCATCAGGATGCAGCCCCAGCTCGTGGAATCCGCGGACATATTCCGGCGTGACGTTATGAATCTTCATGGCGATGAGTTGGTCGACGGTGAGCTCGCCAATGCCGGCGGCCTTCATGCCGTCAATGTAGGAGCCGGAAGCGGCTGGCAGCGGCGCGGCTTGGGGACGTGCGGGGGATGGTTTCGGAGTGGGTGCGGCTGCGGGCGCAGGGGCTGACTGCGGTGACGCAGGCGCGGTCCAACCAAAATGTGCCAGCGCGATTTGGCCAGCGTGCACAATGGGTTTTGGATAAGCGACGCCGAGCAGGGCATTGCCTGCGACCAGCGCAGCGGTAAGGCACAGCAGACCACCGGTGAGCCCCATCCCGCGAGTGCCGGCGCCGATCGACTTCAGGCCGAGCACGCGGAAGATGCGCTCGGAGAGCGGCCCACGATTTACCGCCATCGCCAGAGCCGGCGCGGTGCGCCATTCTTCCATCAGAGTGAGTGCGCGGGCGTATTCAACCGGATTGCCACAGAGAGAGACGGCGATATCGTCACAGCAGTGCTCGCGTTCGGCACGGATGCGCTTGTTCAGCCACCACACAGCCGGGTGATAGAAGAGCAGTGTCTCCACAGAAATCTGGAAAACATTCACAAAGGGATCGAGCCGCTGGATGTGCGCCAGTTCGTGCACGATCACCAACTGCAGTTGTTCCTCGGAAAGTCCGGTCAGGGCGGTCACGGGCAGCAGGACGATGGGACGGAGCCAGCCAATCACCGCCGGCGCCTGCAGCCATGCGCACTCGCAATAACGGACGGCCCGGGTCAATCCAAGCTGGCGTTGCAGCGTCTGGCAAATCGCGAGCACTCGATCGTTCACGCTTGCGGACTGTTTGCGGCGCTCGCGTTCCAGCAGCAGGAATCCTCCGGCGGAACGAAGGCTGAAGAAAGCGACGCCGAGCAGCCAGGCTTCCACCAGCCAGGGCAGAGTGTCGAGCGAGGGTGAGAGGCGGGAGAATCCGGACGAAGCTCTGGCTGCGACATTGCTCATCGGCGTCTCCGATTTCACGGCGGGAGAATTCGCTGGAGCCGCTGTGCCGGACGACGTGAGAACGAAGAATGTGGCAAGCGGAGCAGCCAGCATCAGCACGAGTGCGCCCACCGCCAGCGCGTAGCGCGCAGACGCGCGGCGGCAAAGCGTCATCAGCACCGCGGCCAGCGCCGCTACGGCCGTTCCTTGCCACAGAAAATGCAGCAGGGTCCAGCCCAGGGAATGCATTGCGCTCGGGGAAAGCCAATTCGTCAGTGTGGTCATCGCCGGCTCCTTTTGTGTTCGTCCATTTCTTGTTCTTCCTTTTCTTGCTCATTCAGCAAGCGGCGTAGTTCTTCAATCTCTTCGCGCGAAGCTTTGCGGCCGGCCAGGGCATGCATCATGAGCTGGCTGGCGGAGCCTTCGAAGACGCGCTGCAGCATGTCCCCGGCAAGCTGACGCTTGGTTTGCTCGGCCGGCAGGCATGCTTCATAGACGTGCGCCCTCTGGGTTTCGTTTCGCCGCACCGTGCCTTTTGCCGTCATTATTTGCAGGAACTTCAGCACGCTGGTGTAGCCCATGGCCCGTTTTTCGTTCAGCGAGTCGTGTACTTCGCGCACCGTGGACGGGCCGCGGGTCCAGAGAACGCGAAGGATTTCCAGCTCCGACGCGGTAGGTTTCTGCGGGGCTTGCTTCATGGAAAGAGACCATACTACGAAGGTGTTCGTAGTGTCAACGAAAATCTTCGTAGACAGGTAAATTATTTTGCGCGGACGGTTTTCCCGCTCCGGAACTGCCCGAAAATCCGCTCCGCATTCTTGTGATAAATCTTCTCGAGAACTGCGTCAGGAAGCTCCAACCCATAGATTTTCCACCGCCCCTGCCCGGGATATCCCCAGTAATCAAAATATTCGTCGGCGGTTTCGAGCCAGCGGAAGTGGTTGCGGTACATGGCTTCGTCCATGCCGTTGTCGGTGCCGAACATGATGCGGTCCTGATACTTGACAAAGAACTCGCGGGCGCGGCGGGGCTGGCGTCCGAGTTCGGCCTGGCGCGCTCCGAATTCGACCATCACGTTCGGCAGAGTATCCAGCAGGTGCGAAACGTAGTCGAGATTCTCAGGCCAGTTCGCCATGTGCAGCGCTACGAACGTTGTGTGAGGATGTTTGGCGAACATTCTGTCGCGCGCCGCCAGGATCGATTCTTTCGTAGGAAACTGCGGGCCGTAGAAACTCCAGTCCGGATGCTCGGTCAGTTCCTCATAACGCTCGTTAGTATTGTCGATGGGATGAAAGAACGCTTCGGGATCGGTGACATGAATGGAAACTGGAATGCCGAGCCGCCCGCACTCCTCCCAGATGGGATCAAGGCGCGGATCATCAACTGCGACTAGCTTTCCCGACTTGTCGCGAATGCTTAGCCCGAGATCTTTCAGCTGCTTCAAGCCGCGTGCGCCGCGGGCGACCGAGTCATCGAGCTGTGCCACCATCTCCTGGCTGAAGTTCGGGTCGTCGATCTTGCTCCAGTCAATCTGCTCGAAGACGATGAAGCGCCGGGGATAGGGCTTGACCATCTCGTCGATCACTTTTTGCAGCTTGTCGCCCCACATTCCAGTCAGGATCACGACGGTCTTGACGTTAGTTTTATCCATGATCTCGACGACGCGTGCCGGCGGCATGTGGTCGTCGATCCCCTGAGCGTCGTTCGTGTGATTATGGACGTCGATCACGTAAAACTTGGCGCGGTCGATGTTGTGCTCCGGCGCGTGCAGCATGGACTTAGGCTGAAAATCTTTCAGCAGCAGAGTTTTTTTCTGCTCCGCATCCGCGGCAGACTTGTAGCCGATCGGCTCTTGGGACTGGGCCTGCGGTTGCGGCGGGTTCTGCGCCCACAGCGCAACGCCGAAGGTCAGATATATGGAAAGAGTCAGTTTGATGAGCATGTAGTAATCCGTGGCCGGTGATCGGTGACCAGTCCTAAAGGTTCGAACGCGTTTTTACCGGCCACTGGCCATTGACCACTGCCTTACGAGCGCAACAGATTCCTCGCGATGAACAATACGTTGGCCGGGCGCTCACCCAGCCGCCGCATGAAGTAGGGATACCATTCGCTGCCAAACGGAATATAGATGCGCACTCGCCAGCCGTCGCGCGCCAGCTTTCGCTGCAGGTCGCGGCGAATGCCGTAAAGCATCTGAAACTCAAACGAGTCGCGGGAAATCTTTTCACTGGTCGCAAATGCCTTAGCTTGTTGAATGATTTTCTCGTCGTGCGTAGCCAGCCCGTGATAGATGCTGCTTTTCATCATGATCTTCATCAGCTTGACGTAGTTGGCGTCGACGTCAGATTTTGCTGGGAAGGCGATCTCCGCGGGTTCTTTGTAAGCGCCTTTGCACAGGCGGATGCGAATCCCCCCGGAAAGAAGTTTTTCGACGTCGCTTTCCGATCGCCTCAGGTAGGACTGAATCACCGTGCCCACCGATTTGGCGTTTCCAGGCATACGGTGCAGTTCGTGGACGAAATCGAGCGTGCGCTGGGTGTAGGGCGAGCCCTCCATGTCGACGCGCACAAAGCCGGGCGGATTCATGGATGCGGCCTTGGCGACCAGTCCGCTGACGATGTCGCGGGCCAGTTGCTCGTCCACGTCCAAGCCCATGTGAGTGAGCTTCAGGCTGATGTTGGCGTTGAGCTGGTTGGCGGCAATGGCGTCGAGAATCTGTCGATAGAGTTGGGCGCTGTGGCGGGCCTCGTCGGGATTAGTCACGTTTTCACCGAGGTTGTCGATGCTCACGCTCATGCCGGCGCGGTTGACGGCCTGAGTGGCACGGACGGCGTCGGCGATCTCCGTGCCAGCAACGAAGCGTCCGGAAACGCGGCGCCCGAGCGAGGAACGCTCTGCAAAGCTGCGTAAAGATGGGTTCTCAGAAAGACGGACGAAAAACGTTCTTAACATTCCGCACCTGTACAACCAAGGGCCGCTACCGGCCGATGATGAAGATGACAAGCACAGAACGTTGTATCACAAGCGCCAGTCAACGCAGAGACAGAGACGGAAAAGCTAGGGCGCGAATTTTATTTCGACAGATTCCTGGGTCTCGCGAGGTGCGGGCTCCCACTTCCACTGGCGCACGGCGCTCTGCGCAGCTTCCGCAAGGATAGGATGGCCACCCCTGAGTTCGATGGACTTTACGCTGCCATTCGGCGCGACCAGCACTTCCACTTTTACGCTGCCTTGCAGGTTCATCCGGCGGGCGACAGTGGGGTACTGCGGAGTCACCTTCGTCGCAACTTTGCGCGCGCCTTCAGACGACTGCTGGGCAGCAGCCGGGTTGGGGGCGAACATCAGGATTGGCAGAAGACCAAATAAAGCAACCGCGATCCAATTCTTCATAGGGGGATGAATTATTGCGAAGTCAGAATAAAGGAAATCTAATCCAGGACGAAAATTACTTCGGTAACGCGCGCCGAGTATTTTTTCAGGAGAGAGCATCTGGCAATTTCTCCCATCGTATGGACGCGAAACTTATCGAAGTTCAGGCGCCGTGCTCTTCCAGGAATTTCTCGACCTCAATGGCCGCCATGCAGCCGGTTCCGGCAGCGGTGATGGCCTGGCGGTAGCGCCGGTCCTGCACATCGCCGCAGGCATAAACGCCCTGCACTCGGGTGTGCACATAGTTATGCGTCTTGAGATAGCCCTCGGCGTCGGCGTCGAGCTGGCCGGCGAATATCTTGGCGTTGGGTTCGTGACCGATGCCCAGAAACAGGGCGCTCGTGGGAAAGTCCCAAACTTTGCCGGTCTTCAGATTGTGCAGCTTGAGTCCGGTGACTTCTCCCTTGTCGTGATCGTAGACATCTTCGACGACCGTGTCGGTGAGAAACGCGATCTTCGGGTTTTTCTGGGCACGTTCCAGCATGATCTTGGAAGCGCGAAAACTGCCGCGGCGGTGAATGAGTGTAACCTTGGTGGCAAAGCGCGTGAGGAACGTAGCTTCCTCCATGGCAGAATCGCCGCCGCCGACCACTACAATTTCTTTTCCGGAAAAGAAAAAGCCGTCGCAGGTCGCGCAGGAAGATACGCCGTGGCCGATCAGCTTCTGCTCGTTGGGCAGGCCCAGCCAGCGGGCTGAAGCTCCGCTGGCGATGATGAGCGCTTGGGTGTGAACCTGATGCTTGCCGAGATGGAGCAGAAAAGGACGCCGGCTGAGGTCGGCGCTGGTGAGATGTGCCATGCGGTATTCGGCGCCGAAACGTTCCGCCTGCTTGCGCATGTTCTCGACCAGTTGCGGTCCCATGATCCCTTCGGGGAAGCCGGGAAAATTCTCTACCAGCGTGGTCAGGGAGAGTTGGCCGCCAGGCTCGTGGCCTTCGACTACCAGAGGTTTTAGATTGGCGCGGGCGGCGTACAGTGCGGCCGTGTGTCCGGCGCAGCCGGAACCGATGATGACAACGTTGCGGGTTTCGCTCATGATGGGCTAGAAGTTAGATTGCTGAGTTCAGATTTCGATTCGTCGAGAGCCAACAGCAAATCTTAACCGCAGAGTACGCGGAGGAATTCTTGTCACTTTCTTGGTTGTGTCTGCTTGGCTGCCGGTTTCGAGGATTTTGGTTTCACCGCTTCCGGCGCACCCGCCCCCGGGATCTGTGCCAGTTCCGCGGGCACGGTGTGCCGCACGCCCAGCAGGCTGCGATAGTTTGCAAGTACTTCGGAGGCGCTGCGGAATAGTGGTTCGTAGGCGCTCTGGTCGGGTGCGGGCCCGTTCTCTGTGGCGGCGCAGCGGGCCAGCGCGATCGACGACTTTCCGAAACGTTCGAGCCGGACGCGGCTGGCGGGAGTGTTCGCCGCGACCATGGTTTCAGGGCTGCTGATCGCCGACGCGCTGTCTTCCATCGAGACCTGGATCAAATCCTTGGGATCGCGCACGTGCAGCACGAGAGTCTCGACCATGTTCTGGCCATCGTTGCTGAAAGAATACTGAACGCGGGAAAACAGGGCCTGCACTGAGAATTCGCGGCGAATGCGGACGTAGTTGGCGACCGAGGTCTCGTCCGACTTTTGCGCGCTTCCGGGTTGAAGGAAGTTCGGTGGCTCGCTCAGAGTCGAGCGGCCGTGGGAAATTTCAAAATCTGCGGCGAACAGCGGCTGCTTAGGAACGCGCGCCAGGGCCGCGGCTATTTCTTTTTCTTCCTCGGCGGAGGGCGTGCAAACATTCAAAACATTGACTTTCACCTGCGGCTGGGCCGCCGGGGCCTCGGGAGTCTGCTGGGCGGACGCCGGAATCGTTAGCAGAGAGACTGCCAGGATCAGAATGAGTTTTGAGGTCACGGCAGAATGATAACCCATGATGACCCAGTTCTCAGTTCCCAGTTCTCAGTTCTCGGTCAAACCTTGGGTGGCTTCGAACTGGGAACTGAGAACTAAGAACTGGTTTCGATTAGAATTCAGGGCATGGCGAATCTCACACTGGTTTACGGCATGCGCCTGTTGCCTTCCGAAGATGTGGCCGAAGTCGGGCAGGCTCCAGTAAAGCTTGCTAACGGACGCGAGGCGCACGTTACCATGCACGTGCTCGAAGGCAGCAAGGAAGAGATTGAGAAGCAGTTGCGCACCAGCCTGGAAGCGTTCTTCGATCTGTATCCGGAGATCTAGTAGATCCAGCGTAACGAAATCATGAGGAAGTCCTTCCTGGAGTTGCGCGGACGAATGCTGGCGGCCGGTTTGTGGCCGCAAGGCTGGGTCGCGCGCGGAGCCTGCTATTCCCTGGGCCTGGCGGTGGTTCTCTTTGCCCTGGAAATGCTACTGAAACTGCTTGCCCCGAAATTGAGCGATAGTCTTGGAGGTTGGGTCAAATTTCTTGTCATCGACGCAGCTTTGCTGTTTTCCGTTGTTGCCTTCCGCTGGCTGAAGCGAAAACTTCTGTGGCGGCTGCGCAACCGGCTGATCGTGACCTACGTCTTCATCGGCGTGATCCCAGCCGCGTTGCTGATTGCGATGGCATTCATCACGCTCTACGGGTTTGCTGGACAGTTCGCCATCTTCGTCGTGACTTCGGAAATCAACGCGCAACTACGCAATATGGAAGCGGTGAATGCCGCCGTGGGGAACGAATTGGCGGCACGGCTGGAGCGCGGGGACAATCCTACAGCCGAATCACTGACGGGACTGCGGAAACGCGATGCGGCCTGGGCACGCCGCCGCATGTGCGCCTGGCATGGCGATAAGCTTCTGCTCCTGGGCGACGAATCCAAGCGCTCGCCGCTTGTGCTTCCCACCTTCATAAAAGAGAACATGCGCGAAATCACGCGCGATCAGGATGGACTGCACCTTCGCGTAGCGACGCTGCTTACCGTCGGATCGAAGAGACTTGTCGTCGTTACCAGCGAGCCGCTCGACCGCGAGTTGGTGGGGAAGCTCGCAGCGGACATGGGCGAGATCAGCCTGTCGGACGACTCCGGAGGCGCCGTTCCAGAGAATAAGTCCACGCCGCAGAATTCAGGGGTACAAGCCAGCGCCACAGTCAACCCGGAAGCCTACAGAGGCGGCCTTGATATTCGCGGCGACAGCGGACGGCCTATGGATCCCGCCTTTACCGTGGGCACGGTGCCGCCCGCCGTCAACAGTTTGGACCGCGAAGTTACTTTCTTCGGTGCGCTGCCCGTGCTGGACTGGAAAACAGGCAAGCGTGCGCGAGACGGTGCGGTGATCCGGGTGTGGACTCGGCCCTCGGTGCTCTACGCCCACGTGTTGGCAACGCTGGGGGACTTCGCACAGGGTGTGGAGTACATCCTGCTGGCGGTTGGCATCTTCTTCGCGCTGATCGAACTGATCGCGCTGATTATCGGCATGCGCATGACGCGCACAGTGACCGGGGCCGTGGCGCAGCTCTATGACGCGACCAAGCACGTTGACCACGGCGACTTCAGCCACCGCATTCCAGTTAAATCTAAAGACCAGTTGGCGCAACTCTCGCTGTCGTTCAACTCGATGACCGAGTCCATCGAGAAGCTGATTCTCGAGCAGAAGGAAAAGCAGCGGCTGGAAGGCGAACTCGCCATCGCACAGGAAGTGCAGGCGCAACTGTTTCCGCGGCAGGTTACGGACCTGGAATCGCTTGAAGTGCACGGCTTCTGCCGTCCTGCTCGCACCGTCAGCGGCGATTACTACGACTTTCTCACGGCCAGTTCCCACAAGCTGATTTTGGCTGTCGGCGACATTAGCGGGAAGGGAATTTCGGCGGCACTGCTGATGGCGACCATCCACTCCGCCGTCCGCGCCTATAGCGTAGAGAGCCTGCCGCAGATGCGCGAACCCGTGGCGGTGGGCGCGGTGGCGGGCGCGGGCAGAATCATGGCGGCGTGGCCCGAAGGAATCGAGATTTCTCCCGGGGCTTTGCTGAGCCTGCTCAACCACCAGCTCTATGAGAGCACTCCGCCGGAAAAGTACGCCACGCTGTTTCTGGGAATCTACGACGGGCGATCGCACAAGCTGACTTACAGCAATGGAGGACACTTGCCGCCGATTCTGATCGGGAGAGACGGTGCGGTACGACGGCTGGAAGCGGGCGGGACCGTCGTGGGGCTATTCGAGCACGTGACCTACGACGAAGGCGCGGTCGAGATGCATCCCGGCGAACTTTTCCTGGCCTACAGCGACGGCGTCACCGAGCCCGAGAACGACTTCGGTGAATTTGGCGAGGAACGATTGATTGATCTGGTGAGTGCGAACCGGACTCTGCCCCTCCTCCAGATCAGCCAGACCGTGACTTCGGCGGTTGATGACTGGATCGGCGACAACGAGCAGCCGGATGACATCACGTTGGTGCTGGCGCGGGCAAGGTAGATTCGGGTCTCAGGTCTTAGGTTGTAGGTCTTAGGCTCTCCTTATATCTTCTGTTTCTTCCACTTTCCTTGCTTGAACAAAATCGCGCTGGCCACCGCCATGGCGCTCTCCGCAATGGCAATTGAAGCGAAAACTCCATTCGATTTCATGTGCAGAGGGATCGCTAGCGAATAAGCCAGCGGAATCTCGAGCAGCCAGAAGCCAAAGAAATTCACGATCGTGGGAGTGATGGTGTCGCCCGCGCCGTTGAAGGCCTGCATCATCACCATGAAGTAGGCGTATCCCAGGTTGCCGTAGCTGATGATGCGCAGGCAGGCCGCTCCCAGCGGCACCACGTCCGGATCATGCGTGAACAACCGCACGATGGGCTCGGGAAATGTTATGAAGATCACTCCCACGATGCCCAGGAAAATTACGTTGTAAAGTCCGGTGCGCCAGACGGCTTTCTCGGCGCGCTCGGGATGCCCCGCGCCCAGGTTCTGCCCCACTAACGTGGCCGCCGCATTGCTCAAGCCCCACGAGGGCAAAATGATGAAGATGACGATGCGGATTGCGATGGTGTATCCCGCGAGCGCCGCCGCACCAAAGATGCTGACGATGCGGACCAGGCCGATCCAGCTGGTGTGCGCGATTGCGAACTGCAAAATCCCGGTCAGCGAAACGCGCACCAGCCGCCACAGCACGTTCCACTTTATGCGAACCTGGCTCTTCAGGATGCGGAGACGCTCTGTCCCTTTCATCAGCCGATAGAACTGATACAGCACGCCGATGCTGCGGCCAGTAAGCGTCGCCAAAGCCGCTCCGGTTACGCCCAGGCGCGGGAACGGTCCCCAACCAAAGATCAGGCAGGGATCGAGCACCAGGTTGATGATGTTCGATACCCACAGCAGGCGCATGGCGATCGCGGCATCGCCGGCGCCGCGGAAGATCGCGTTGTTCAGAAACAGCAGAAGCACAGCAAAACTTCCGCCCAGGCAAATTCTGGTGTAGCCGCTGCCGGTCGCAACGATCTCCGGCGACGCGCCCATCAACCGCAAAAGGTCTGGCGCCCAGATTCCGCAAGGGATTCCGATTGCCAGGGAAACAATGAACCCGAGAGCGATTGCCTGCACTCCCGCGACCGCCGCGCCTTCCGGATCTTTTTCTCCGATGCGGCGCGCCACCATGGCAGTGGTCGACAAGCTCAGGCCCATGGCCACGGCGAAGATCAGGCTCAACATCGACTCCGTGAGGCCGATCGTGGCTACGGCGTTCGCGCCCAGCCGTCCCACCCAGAAAATGTCGACCACCCCGAACAGCGATTCCAGCACCATCTCCAGCACCATGGGGACGGCTAAAAGTAAGATGGCGCGGTTCAGGCTGCCGGCCGTGTAGTCCTGGTGCGAGCCGCGAACGGCTTCCACCAGCGAGGCCCAGAGTGTGTGCGGCTTCTCCGCAATAGAGGTAGTGACTTCCATAGATGCCTGCGAGCTTTCCACGCTAATCTCCGGACGAACCGGGAGAATGCGTCGATGAAAATCCCAGAGACAAACGAGAGGTCCGAGCAAGCGGACTCAGAAGGATGGCGAACTACCGCGGGTACAACGTTGTCGTTTCCATGGCGCGAACCTTTAGGTGGAAGTGCAGGGGTCTACAAACAAATCTCAAGGATTGTATCGCGAAGCGACGGCATTCGACAAATTCGTTCCACCCCAGTGACCGCTCACTTCCTCGGTACCTGGGTCACGCGCGCGGTCACGGCCAGATTCCTCACCATCCCTCCCATGACCACGGGGCCGATGGGCGTCATCACGATGCCGCGGCTGTCGGCGCGGGGGTCGTAGGTGTTATCACTGGTGGTCTCCCACTGGTGGCGATGCAGGTCGTAGGCGAAGCTCACTTCGGACCCCTCTTGAGGCTTGCCGTCGTAGGCAACGCCCTTGTAGTCGTGAGGCGCGACGGTGCCGCCGGAGAAGAAGACCCGGTGATCGTGGCTGGAGCCACCGCCACCGATTCCGAAGCGCGCCGCACCGGGATGCGCGGGCAGCTTGCTCCATTCAATCTTGTCGTGATCTTTCTTGTCGATCTTGCCCAGCCAGCACTCCTCAGATGCCACGTAGCGCGGACCGCCCGCGGGGCCAGGCTTTGCGCCATCTACAATCACGATGCTCTCGTCAGCCACCCCGCCAGCTAAGCCGAAGACCGGAGTGCCCGGGAACGGAGTCGCCTGACTCCAAGTGTCCTTCTCGACGTCATACACCTGAACTGAATTGACCGGGCCAGTCGGCGATCGGCCGCCAATCAAGTAGATGAAGCGGTCATGGCTTACACCAGCCACCGCGCTATCGACGGGCGTCGGTATGTCCTTACCGCGAGACCAGCGGCGAGAGTTCGGCTCATAGACGTTGACGTCGGAAACGGTGAGTTCGCCTCCTTGACTATCAACCACATAGCCGCCCATTAAGATGACCAGCCCCTTGGCCCCGGCGGCGGAAGAATTTAGACGGCCCCCGACTCCGGGGACGGTGCGGCCTTCAGTCCACTTCGCATGCACCAGGTCCATGATGTAGACCTGATTAGTAACGTCGTCCCAGGTTTTGCGGGGACCGACACCCATCATGGAGAAGATTTGGAGGCCGTCTTTGAGACTGGCAACGGCGTTGCCGGAGACCGCGGCTGGCATCGAAGGGATCTTCTTTTGATCGTCCGCGCCGAGCACGATTAAGGCGCAGAGCGTCAGGGCAACAAGAACCGGCAGTTTCTTCATCGCAAGAGATATTACCCCACATTGCGCGATTTAAGGTGCCAGCCTCCGAACCGGGTCTTCAGAACCAGGTCTTCAGAACCAGCTCTTCAGAACCAGGTTTTGCGGCGATACTCGCGGTAGGCATCGCCGAATGCGGCTTCCAGAACCTGAGCTTCGCGGCGGGCGCGCAGCGTCTGGATGATTACGATGAGCACAAGAAGCAGCCAGAGCGACGGCTGGCGCAAAAGCAGGATAAGTCCGGCAATCGCGACCGTGCCGAAAACATAGATCGGATTGCGTATCTTGGAATAAACCCCGCGTGTGACTAGCTGGCGGGCTTGGGGTGTTAGGGAGAAAGACTTGCCGAGTTGGTAGCGTGCGGCCGCAATTCCACCATAGCCCACGGCCACCAGGGCAGCGCCCACGCAGCGCTGCAAATTCCAGGGGATGCGCTGGGAAAATATCAGCCATAGAACTACGGCAGCCGCCACGATTTGCGCGACAGTAAAGGCAAAGAGTGGGCGGCCTTCCATGGATTTTCCCTCCTCATGTAATCAGGCCTATTCGATCAAGCCCTGGCGCACAGCGTGGATGTAGTCCGTATAGGCGGGCTGCACACCGGCGTCGCGCACCTGGCTGGCGATCTGTCCCCGATGATACGCCGAGTGCAGCAGCACATGGGTCAAGACGTCTTCCACGGTGCTGATCCAGGGCTCGCCCTTGCTGTTCTTGTAGGCGACCTTGTTCGAGAGTCCGGCGGGAGAAAGCAGGCCGAGGCATTCGTGCCATAGCTGTGCGAGTTCGGTGATTCGCTCATCGCATTGCTCGGTGGTGAAGTCTGGCCACACGGGCAGGCTTTGCGGTTGCTTGCGGATGCGCTCCAGCCAGAGCCGCTCGGCAGAAAGAATGTGCGCCAGAAGTTGCAGCTGGCGCACAGCCGGATGCGGGCTCGCCTTTAACCCGGCGAGCACTTCGCGATTCGCCCAGGCATCATAGGCGAACTGGCGGCGCAGATGTTCGAGTAGTGTCACGATTCTTAGTCAACCTTAAGTCCCCGTGGAGTTTATCATCGGAAAAGCATTGAAGACTGTGTTAACAGTCCGTTCACAATCGGGAGGTAGACTAGCGTAACATGCCCCGCAAAGCTGCCCCATCGCGAGCCGCGCTTGAAAACTCTGGCGTAGTTGATATCGCCGATGCGGTGCCTGCTCCGACGCAGGAGGGCGGCAGGAGATCCGTCAAGAAAGGAGGCGGATCGCTCGACGATCTGGCGCGCACGGCGCTCAAGGCTTTCCTCATCGCCCGCGACGCCGCCTTCAACATGCGCGACCTGCTTACCCATTCTTCGCGCATGGCGTTTCTGGCCATCAAGGACTGCGAGAAGGAACTCGACATCATCGAGCGCTATATTGATGAGCGCTTGCCGGCGGCCATCACGCGCGTGAATGAGGCGCGGGCCCGGCAGTTGCTGACCAGCCTGAAGTGCACCACGGACCTGGAACGGATTGGCGATCTGATGATGAGCGTAGCCATGCGCGTGCAGTCGCGGACGGAAAAGATGGCGGCCTCCGATGTGCGCCAACTGGTGGAAATGTCGGCAACGCTGCGCGAGATGCTCGATCTGGTTTACCGGGGATTCGTTGACCTCGATCTGGAATGCGCCCGCAAAGTCCTGCAAATGGACAAAGACATTGATCGCGTCTGTCATGGGCTATTCCAGAAACATCTCACCGAGCACGCCACGGACAACAATCCTTCGAGCTTCGATGTGCTGCTGATGGCGCAAGCTTTGGAGCGCGCCGGGGACCACACCACCAATCTCGCCGAAGACCTTTACAGCCTGATCGAAGGCCGCAGCCTGCGGCATGCGCCGAAGAAGCGGGCAGCGACCTAAAAGCAGTGGTCAGTGGTTAGTGGTCAGTGGTCAGTCAGTCCCACCTGCGACCATAGGTACGGTTTTCTCTGGCCACTGATCACTGACCACTGGCCACTGCCTTCCGAAATTCATCATTCGTTAACACGCGGGAAACATTCTCGCAACATTTCCAACATACATTCTATGCAGAACCCGGCTCCGACGTAGGGCTCTGGATCCGCGACCACGCCACCATAAGTGACTATGCACTCTCCCACGGGATCGTACGAACCGCTCGGTGATGCGGGCATGGCTGGTGTGTCCCGCTGCCTGGTCTTTGTAGTGGAAGACGAGGAAGACATTGCACGTCTGATCTCTCACAACTTGCAGGCCGCCGGCTTTGATGTGCAGAGCTTTGTCAGCGGCGCGTCTCTGGTGTCGGAAGCCCTGCGGGAGATGCCGTCGCTTTTTCTGTTGGACGTGATGCTTCCCGGCGCCGACGGTTTTGATTTGTGCCGCCAGATCCGGCAGACCCCGGCTCTTTCTTCGACACCCATCATTTTTTTGACCGCCAAGACGGCCGAGGCCGACCGCGTCAAGGGTCTCGAACTGGGGGGAGACGATTACATTACCAAGCCCTTCAGTCCGCGGGAGCTAGTGGCGCGGGTGCGCAGCGTCCTGCGGGGCTTGCGCCAGGCGCCGGTGACGCCGGAAGTTCTGCGGATCGGCGATCTTGAAATCGACGCTTCGTCGATGACCGTGCAGGTGCAGGGCAGGGCGGTTCTTACCACCGTGCGCGAATTCCGCCTGCTGGAATATCTGGCAACGCACTGCGGACGCGTGCTCACGCGCGACCAGTTGCTGGATGCAGTGTGGAAAGAGACTCCTTTTGTAACGCCGCGATCTATTGACGTTTACGTGCGGCGATTGCGGGAGAAGATAGAAGCCGATCCGCGTCACCCGAAGTATCTGAAGACGCTGCGCGGCATTGGCTATCGCTTCGAATCGCCTAAATAGCAGTCGCCAGCCGCCAGTTGGCAGTTGCCAGTTCTAGTCTCCCTCACATACGTTTGGTTTTGCTGGCAACCGGCAACTGCCCCTTGATTTATCCTGTCTAATCGCGTCCTAAGCGTCAATCCTCATGACTCGATCCAAACCATTGTGGAAAGCGGACGATCAAAAGGCCCGTTTGTCCGAGCTTACGGCGCAATCGGACGACTCCGCCAAGGATCAACCCCTGCGGCGGGACGTGCGCTCGCTGGGCGCCCTGCTGGGGCGGGTGCTGGTGGAGCAAGTGGGCCAGGAGTTATTCGATACCGTCGAAGAGTTGCGGCGACTGATGATCCGGCATCGCGAGCGGGTCTGGTATAGTCCTGCGGCCGGCGCTCGCGGGGAACTCATGGCCAAGGCTCAGGCGATGATTTCGAAAATGGATCTGGCACGCGCTTACCAGGTCACGAAAGCGTTTGCCATCTATTTCGAACTGACGAATCTGGCGGAGACCAACCATCGCAAGCGCCGACGCCGTGCCGGAGAGTTGAACCGGCAACGCGCGCCCCTACCCGGATCTTTTCACGGGACGCTGCTGCGCATGAAGGAAGCGGGGATCTCCGCCGACGGGGCTCTGGCGGCCCTTCGCCAGATCGCGGTGACCCCAGTGTTCACCGCCCATCCCACGGAAGTGGCACGGCAGACGGTTTTGCTGAAACGCCGCCGCATCGCTGAGCAATTGGCGCGGCTGGATCGGCTTCCTCTTCCCGTGGGTGAGGCCCTGCGATGCGAACAAGTCATCCATGCTGAGATTGCGTCGCTCTGGCAGACCGACGAAGTGCGGCAGACCAAGCCCACGGTGAACGACGAGATCCGCATGGGACTGCGCTACTTTCGTCTTTCGCTGTTTGAAACGCTGCCGCGTATTTACGACGAAGTGGCGGAAGTGGTGGAGGCAGTTTACGGCACCGTTCTCAACGTGGTCGATTTGCCGAACCTGCTGAGCTTCGGGTCCTGGATTGGTGGCGATCGCGATGGCAACCCGCTGGTCAAGCCGGAGTGTGTGAAGGATGCGCTGGAACTGGCGCGGACGGTGATTCTTCGCGAATACGTTCGCGGAGTCGAGTACCTGAGCGATTGCCTGAGTTCGTCCTTGCTTCAGGTAAACGCTTCGGCGGAAATTGTTTCACGCCTGGCGCAATACAGGGGCTCGATGCCCGAAGCCGCCATGCTCTGGGGGCCGGACAACACAGTGGAGCCTTACCGGCGCCTGCTTTCTTATGTGCTTCACCGCTTGCAGCGCAGCCGGGAGGGCGTGAAGGTCCAGGATTCGTATGTGGACGCGGCGGAATTTGAATCCGATCTGGTTCTGCTGCGGTCAAGCCTGATGGCGAATCGCGGGCAACGGCTGGCGGAGGCTTTTGTCGATCCCTTGTTGTTGCAACTCCGAACTTTTGGTTTCCACCTCCAGGTTCTTGATGTCCGCCAGCATGCCCGCGTGCATGCGGCAGTTCTGCAAGAAATCGGTACAAAGAAGATCGACCTGAACAAGATCGGACTAAGAGACGCGGACCTAAGAAAGACCAAGCTGAGAAAGGACGAATTAAGAAAAACCGGCCCGGAGCTGGCTGTAGGGGCTGCTTTGCCTCACACTAGCGAAACTGTTTCTGCTCAGACGCAGGAGTTAGTCGAGACATTCCGCACGGTCCAGGAACTCAAGCGCACTTATCCGGCGCAGTCGATCCGTCAGTACATCATCAGTGGTGCGGAGTCTGAGGAAGATGTGCTGAACGTGGTCCGGCTGGCGAAGTCGTGTGGAGTCGGTCTGGATGGCGCTGGCGATAGCGCATCATTAGTAGACCCGGGCCTGATGCCGGTGCCGCTGTTTGAGTCCATCGATTCTTTGCGCGCGGCGGGCGGCGCGATGCGGCGTCTGTGGCGGCATCCGGAGTACCAGCCGCTGCTCGATTCCTGGGGACGCTGGCAAGAGGTGATGCTGGGCTACTCCGACTCCAATAAGGATGGAGGAATGCTGACCAGCACTTGGGAGCTGTACAAGGCGCACCGGGAACTGAATGGAGCAGCGCAAGAATGTGGAGTGAGGCTGCGACTGTTTCATGGGCGCGGCGGGACCGTGGGGCGCGGCGGCGGGCCTACGCATGCGGCAATCCTCGCACAGCCTGAGGGATGCTTTTCTGGACGAATCCGCATCACTGAACAAGGGGAAGTCCTCAACTGGAAATATGCGGATGCCGTGCTGGCGGAGTGGAACCTGGAACTGATGATTGCCGCCAGTTTGGAAGCGCTTACTCGATCGACCATTCGGCAGGCAAAGGTAAAGGATCAGGCACGATGGGAAGAGGCCATGGAGGAAATGTCGGCGGAGGCTTACCGCGTGTACCGCCGCGACATCGCCGAGAATGCCGAAGTGCTGGAATACTTTGAGCAGGCTACGCCGATTCTTGAATTGGATGCCGCGCGCATCGGCTCGCGGCCATCGCGCCGGACCAAAGGCCGCCGTCTGGAGGATCTGCGCGCCATCCCGTGGGTGTTCGGGTGGATGCAGAGCCGCCATGCCGTGCCTGCCTGGTACGGAGTGGGCCAGGGTCTACATAGTTTTGCAGGGAAGGGAAGGGCGCACGAGCAGTTGTTGCGCCAGATGTTAAAACAATTCGCCCTCTTCTCAGACCTGGTGCGCAACGTCGAGCTCGGCATGGCCAAGGCTGACTTTCACATTGCTCGGGTTTATTCGGGGCTGGTAAAGAATGCGGGGTTGCGCACGCGCGTCTTCACTATGCTTGAAGAGGAGTTTCTGCGGTCGCGGCAAATGATTTTGCGCATCTCTGGTCAACGCGAGCTGCTGGCCCGCAACCGGGTGCTGGCGCGCTCCATTCACCTCCGCAATCCCTATGTGGATCCGATGAGCTTGATCCAGGTCGAGCTTTTGCGGCGCAAACAGCGCGGGGAGGACTTGGCGAAACTCGAGTATCCGCTGGGCGCGACCATCAACGGTATTGCGGCAGGATTGCATAACACGGGCTAGGCGTGAGTCGCTCCGCTAACCGTGCGGGCTGCGGGTCGTCTATAGTATGTTGTTCTACGGAAAAGGCTGGAGTGTGCCGTTTCGTCCCTGCGCTATGCGGAACCTGCGTCTTCTTATGTGCGTACCTTTAGCTTGTGGCGTACCTGCAAAAAGCCATTGCTCTAACTTTATCTACTTCCGGGAAACGAGGCCAAATGTTTAATTCCAGAGTCATCCTGTGTTTTCTGTTTCTGACTTTGCCCGTGGCGGTGTTCGGGCAAAATGCAAACTTCAATTCCTCTTCAGCTGCAACTGCCGGAGCCGCCGGGGAAACCAAAGCTCCCCAGCTCGAACATTTTGATCCCAACCTTGTCGACCCGGCGCTGAGCCCTTGCGATGACTTCTACAAATACTCCTGCAACAAGTGGCTCAAGGCGAATCCGATTCCAGCCGACCAGGTCTTCTGGAGCACGGGAAGTGGCCTCGAACTGTGGAACGAAAACGCGCTGCGGGAGACTCTGGAAGCGAGCAGCAAGAACGACCCGAAACGCAGCGCGGTGCAGCAGAAGATCGGCGACTACTGGGCGGCCTGCATGGACGAAGGCGGCATCGAAGCCGCCGGACTGAAGCCTCTACAGCCGGAACTAGACCGCATCGCCGCGCTCAAATCCAAGAAAGAGATCACGCTCGAGATCGCCCATCTCCATCACATGTTTCCCGGCGCATGGGAGGGGAACGACAATCAGACGAACGCCCCGTTTTTCGGTTTTGCTGGCGGGCAAGATTATGACGACGCTTCCAAAGTGGTGGCACAGATCGATCAGGGCGGACTGAGCCTGCCCAATCGCGACTACTACATCAAAACTGATGAAAAGTCCGTGGAGACTCTCAAGAAATTTCGCGCGCACGTGCAGAAGATGTTTGTGCTGGCCGGGGAGACGGATGCGCAAGCGGCTGCCGACGCGGGCATCGTAATTGAACTGGAAACTGCGCTGGCCAAACCACAGATGGATAACGTCAAGCGCCGCGATCCAAAGAACATCAACAACAAGATGAGCCTGGCGCAGATTCGCGCGCTTACGCCCTCCATCGACTGGGACGTTTATCTGAAGGCGGTGAAGGCCCCGGCCAGCGAACATTACATCGTCAGTGCGCCGGAGTTCTTCCGCGCCGAAGATAAATTGCTGGTGGAACATCCGCTGGAGCATTGGAAGACTTACATGCGCTGGCAGGCGATTCACCGGGCCGCGCCCTTCTTGACGAAAGCGATGGTCGACGAGAATTTCGATTTCTTCGCGCACACGCTGGCCGGGCAGGAGGAGCAGCTTCCGCGCTGGCGGCGCTGCACTCGGGCGGCCGACCGCGACCTGGGCGAGGCGCTCGGCCAGGCTTACGTGGACCGCGCTTTTCCACCGGAGAGCCGCGCGCGCACCATCGAAATGGTGCATGCCATCGAGCAGGCGATGCAGAATGACATTAACAGCGTCAGTTGGATGACGCCTGCCACCAAGGCACAAGCCATCGTCAAGCTGAAGGGAATCGAAGACAAGATCGGCTATCCTGCGCATTGGCGCGATTATTCCACCGTAAACATCACACGCGAAAGTTATCTCGCCAATGAGGGGCAGGCCTCGTCGTTCGAGTTCGAACGCTGGATTGCCAAGATTGGCAAGCCGGTGGATCGCGGCGAGTGGACCATGACGCCGCCGACCATCAATGCTTACTACGATCCGCAACTGAACACCATCAATTTTCCTGCTGGCATTCTGCAGCCGCCGTTCTTCGAGAAGGGCATGGATGACTCTGTGAATTACGGCGCCATCGGCATGGTCATTGGTCACGAACTCACGCACGGCTTCGACGATCAGGGGCGCAAGTTCGATGCTCACGGCAACCTGCGCGACTGGTGGACGGCCGACGACGCGAAGCAATACGACGAACGCGGCAAGTGCATCTCTGACGAGTACACGCAGGACGTTCCCGACGCCGGGCCCGGGGTCAAACAGAATGGATTGCTCACTCAGGGTGAGGATACGGCCGACAACGGCGGTCTCCATCTCGCGCTGAATGCGTTGGAGGCCGATCTTAAGAAGCAGGGGAAATCGCTCGAGGACAAAGGTCCGGACGGCTGGACTTATCGCCAGCGCTTTTTCCTTTCTTATGCTTACTCGTGGTGCTCGGCCGTGCGTCCGGAGGTGGCGCGCATGGTGGTCACTACCAACCCGCACTCGCTGCCCATCTTCCGCATCGACAACGTGGTTTCAAACATGCCGGAGTTTGCCCAGGCTTTTGGCTGCAAGGCTGGTCAGAAGATGGTCCGGGCGAACGCTTGCAGAGTGTGGTGAGCGAAGACGATCGTGCTTACCAAGGATCTCGCTTAATGGGCCAGCCTTTTTGGGCTGGCCCTCCCTTCTTGGCTTGACAATCTCAGCCGCCGGGCGCACAATTCTAAAAGGCGAAGAAAAAGCGAAATTGCCTCCGGTGGCTTCCAACCGCCGGTGTTCCCTGAAATTTTCCGAGGAATCTATGTCTTCCGCAGTGGTTTCCACTTCGGCGGCCCAGGGCCGCCCTTTTGCTTTTGATGAAGATGTGGCCGAGGGGCGGCCGCCGCAACGAGTTGTCCCTGCCATTTCTACAGGGGTGTTCATTCCTGGGACATTCAAAGATGCGAGACTGGCAGGCGTTACCCCAGCTTCGCGGTTGGCGGTTCGGCCTGCGCCAGAAATGGTCTCCAGCGGCATTGCCGAGATGGATGCGCTTACTGGAGGCCTGCCGCGCGGCTGCCTGACAGAAATTTGCGGTCCGGCCTCTTCCGGGCGCACCACGTTGCTGCTGGCCGCGCTGGCCGCGGCCACACGACGCGGAGAATGCTGCGTGGTGGTGGACGCCAGCGATACTCTCGATCCGCAGTCCGCCACAGCCGCAGGGGTCGAGTTGGAGCGGTTGCTGTGGGTGCGCTGCGGAGAAAGTTCTCCGCAGAAGTGCTTGGAACAACTACTGCGCGCGGCGGACCTGCTGCTCGAAAGCGGAGGCTTTGGATTGATCGCCCTCGATCTCGGCGATCTGCCGCCGCAGACGGCGCGCCATATCCCGTTGACTATGTGGTTTCGTTTCCGCCGCGCGGTGGAGCATACGCCCACCGTGCTGCTCGCGATTGAGCGGCAGTCCATCGCGGGGAGTTGCTCTTCCTTATTAATCAAGCTGGGGCCGCAAGGAAAGTGGATAAAAGAATCCACGAACTCTCAATTCCCGGCGCCGCCCACACACGCGCAATTGCTAACCGAAATGGAAATCACGGCGGAGTTGGTGCGCTCCCGGCTGGAGCGCAAGCCGGTTCGCTCCGCTGAAAAAACAAGGTTTCAAAGTTTCAATGTCTCAAGGTTTCAAAGTTGAGCAAATTATTTTTTGAAACCTTGAAACCTTGAAACTTTGAAACCCGGCTCTATTGGGTACTGCTTCATGTTTGCCTGCATCTTCGTGCCGAATTTTCCCGTGGCCGCGGTTTTTCGCGTCGAGCCGGAGTTGCGCGCGCGGGCCGTGGCCATTTTCGAAGGCAAGCCTCCGCTGGAAAAAGTTTTTGCCGTGAATGAGAGCGCAGGCCGCGTGGGCATCGCACCCGGTATGACGAAAGCCCAGGCGGAACTGTGTTCGGAATTGACGCTGCGTCCGCGTTCTTTGCTACAGGAATCCGCGGCACACGCCGCCCTTCTGGATTGTGCGCAGTCCTTCTCGCCGTGCGTGGAAGATGCCGCAGCCGACACGGCAATTCTTGACCTGACCGGTATGGAATCTCTTTTTGGTGCGCTGCCGGAAATTGCTTGTGACATTTTCCGCCGTGCCGCAGACCTTGGACTTGATGTGAACGTTGCCGTTGCTTCGTATCCCGATGCCGCCGCGCTCGCCGCCCACGGCATTTCAGGTGTGACCGTGATTCCGCCGGGGGAAGAAGGCGAGTCTCTGGGATCGTTGCCGGTAGAAGTTTTGTTTACCGGGACAAGTGAGGACAATGATGAGCAGAAAGAATCAGCGCGCCTGCTGGCAACTCTCGAGCGCTGGGGCATTCGCAATCTGCGCGCTCTGGCTGCGCTGCCGGAAGTTGCGCTGAGCGAGCGTCTGGGACAGGAAGGCTTGCGCTTGCAGCAACTGGCGCGGGGCGCGGCTTCCCGCACGCTGGTTCCTGTGGAAGCGCCGGCGGTATTTGAAGAAGCCGTCGAGTTGGAATATCCCATTGTGTTGCTGGAGCCGTTGGCCTTTCTGCTGAATCGTTTGCTCGAGCAGATTTGTGCACGATTGGCTTCGCGTGCTCTGAACACGCAGGAGTTGCGGCTCACGCTGGAACTCGAAAGCTTCTCGTCGTTCAATCAACAATCAGCAATCAACGATCAGCAATCCCGGCCAAAGCGGTTTCATCGAACGCTTCGTCTGCCTATTCCCATGCTTGATGCCAAACTTTTTCTTAAGCTGTTGCAATTGGATTTGAACGCGCATCCGCCGGGCGCGCCCATCCTGAAAATTCATCTCGCGGCGGAACCGGCGCGGCCGCGATCGGCTCAGGGCGGGCTGTTTCAGCCTCCGTCGCCGGAACCTGAAAAACTGGAACTCACGCTGGCGCGCATTGCCGGACTGGTCGGCGAAGCCCGCGTGGGCTCGCTGGAGTTGCTGGACACGCATCGGGTTGAAGCCTTCCGCATGCGGCGCTTCATGCCTGAGGCAGATTCAAAAGTAAATCGGCAAAAAAGTTCCGGCGAAGAACAATCAGTCACAGCCCTGCGCATGTTCCGTCCGCCGCTGCGGGTCACCGTGACTCTGGAAAATGGGGAACTGGCGCGCGTGGTCTGTACGAAGAAAAAAGAAGTACAGGGCAGTGTGCTCTGGAAGGCAGGCCCCTGGCGCAGTTCCGGCGATTGGTGGGAACGGGAGGCCTGGGCGCGCGATGAGTGGGACATCGCTTTGCAAAATGCAGACAGTGTCGCGCTCTACCGCCTTGTGCACAATCTGCTCGGCGGAGGCTGGTATGTGGAAGGAAGTTATGACTGAAAACAGTGGCCAGTGGCCAGTGATCAGTGGCTAGTTAAAATCTTCCGCTTTTCCTGGCCACTGACCACTGATCACTGATGTACACCGAGCTTCACACCCGTTCCGCTTTCAGCTTCCTCGAAGGTTCTTCCCTGCCTGAGGATCTGATGACAGCCTGCGCCCGGCTCAATATGCCCGCCATGGCATTGCTCGATACCGACGGGGTCTACGGTGCGCCGCGCTTTCACCTGGCAGCAAAGAAACTTGGGATCAAGGCGCACATCGGCGCGGAAGTCAGAGCTAATCTTTCTTCGTCACAAAAATATCGTCTTCCTCTCCTCGTTTCCTCCCGCGCCGGCTATCAAAATCTCTGCCGCCTGATCACCAAAATGAAGTTGCGCGCGGAAAAAGGCGAAGGTGCAATTTGCCAAGAACAATTGGAAGAACATGCGGACGGCCTAATCTGTCTAACCGGCGGCGCGGATGGGCCGCTGGCCGCTGCTTTGCAACATAGCGGCATCGAAGAAGCTCGCCAGCAAGTCGAGCGATTAGTTGGAATCTTTGGCCGTGGCAATGTGTACATCGAATTGCAGCGGCATTTTCATCGCGAAGAAGAAACTCGCAATCGCGCCGCCATCGCAATCGCTGGCTCACTTAATCTCCCTCTGCTTGCAACCAACGGCGCATGCTACGCCGCCGCGAAAGATCGCGAACTCTGCGACGCATTTACTGCCATCCGTCATCACCGTACCTTGTCAACAGCCGGACGTTTATTAACGCGCAACTCCGAGCGCCACCTGAAATCATCAAAAGAAATGCAGCAGCTCTTCGCCGACCTTCCTGAGGCCATCAGCAATACCTCGGAACTTTCTTCGCGCCTGGAATTTACGCTTAACGACCTCGGCTACGAGTTTCCCCGTTATCCTGTTCCCGAAGGCGAAACCATGAACTGTTTCCTGCGCGAGCGTGCATGGGAAGGTTTTCGGCAGCGTTATGGGCGCGCTGCGTCTGACATGCAAACCCGCGCCCGGCGCCAGATTGAGCGTGAACTCGCACTCATCGGAAAACTAAAACTTGAGGGATATTTTCTCATCGTGTGGGACCTGGTCCGCTTCTGCCGCGAGCAAAACATTCTGCTGCAGGGACGCGGCTCGGCCGCCAACAGTGCCGTCTGTTATTCGCTCGGCATCACGGCCGTCGATCCCGTCAGCATGGAGCTTCTCTTTGAGCGTTTTCTTTCTGAGGAGCGCAGTGAATGGCCCGACATCGATCTCGACCTGCCCAGCGGCGACGAACGCGAAAAAGTTATTCAATATGTTTACCGGCGCTATGGCGAGCGCGGCGCGGCCATGACGGCGAACGTCATTACTTATCGCAACCGCATGGCGGCGCGCGAAATGGGCAAGGCTCTAGGCCTCGATCCGGAAACGCTCGGCAAAATTTCCGCCGCAGTCGCTACCTGGGAATTCCGCGACGAGAACGACGCGCTCGACCGCCGCTTCCGCGATGCCGGGCTCGACCTCAAACATCCGCGCCTGCGCAAGTATTACGAGCTGTGCCTCGCCGTGCAGGACATGCCGCGCCATCTCGGCCAGCACTCCGGGGGCATGGTCATCTGCCAGGGACAACTCGATTCGGTCGTTCCGCTCGAACCCGCTTCCATGCCCGGCCGCGTCGTGGTGCAGTGGGACAAAGAAGATTGCGCCGACATGGGCATCATCAAAGTCGACCTGCTCGGCCTGGGAATGATGGCCGTGCTCAAGGATTCCATCGAACTCATTCGCGAGCATTATCACGAAGAGGTTGATCTGGCGCATCTTCCGCAGGATGATCCCGCGGTCTATTCCGCGCTGCAGCAGGCCGACACCGTGGGTTTGTTCCAGGTGGAAAGCCGCGCGCAGATGTCGTGCCTGCCGCGCCTGCGTCCGAAACATTTTTATGACATCGTGGTGCAGGTCGCGATTATCCGGCCGGGGCCGATCGTCGGCCAGATGGTCAACCCTTTTTTGCAACGCCGCCAGGGAAGAGAAGAGGTAACGTATCCGCATCCTTCGCTAGAACCGGTGCTTAAACGCACGCTCGGCGTGCCGCTTTTTCAGGAACAACTGCTTCGTCTGGCCATGATCGCTGCCAACTTCACCGGCGGCGAAGCGGAAGACCTGCGCCGCGCCATGGGCCTCAAGCGCTCGCAGGCACGCATGAAGGAAATCGAAGCCAAGTTGCGCGCCGGCATGACGCAGAATGGAATTCCCCAGGAGGCGCAGGAGAAAATTATTCTCTCGATTACTTCGTTTGCTCTCTATGGATTTCCTGAATCGCACGCCGCCAGCTTCGCTCTCATCGCTTATGCCAGCGCGTTTTTGAAATGCCATTACCTGGCCGCGTTTACCGCCGCCCTGCTCAACAACCAGCCCATGGGATTTTATTCTCCGGCGACCATCACCAAGGATGCGCAGCGTCATGGATTGAAAATGCTGCCCGTGGACGTGATGCGGTCGGAGTGGAATTGCAGTTTAGAAGCAGTGGTCAGTGGTCAGTGGCCAGTGGCCAGTAAAACCAGTACTGCCGGCGGGACAGCGCTGCGTGTGGGGTTGCGTTACGTTCGTGGGCTGCGCGAGGAAGCTGCTCAGGCTCTGGTACGTGAGCGCATGCTTGCTCCGTTCAGTTCTATTCACGATCTCACCCGCCGCGTTTCTGAACTGCGCAAGGACGAACTCACTACACTGGCGGAGATCGGAGCGCTGAATGCAGTGGCGAGTCCCGAGTCCCGAGTCCCGAGATTCCTCAGCCCCTCGCATTCGCTCGGGGGTTGGAATGACAAAAGTTTTACTCGGGACTTGGGACTCGAGACTCGGGACTCGAAGTTCCACCGCCGCGACGCGCTCTGGCAAGTGGAACGTGCCGTCCGCGGTTCCGGGCCGCTGCTGGAACAGTTGCCGGAGCCCGATTCGCCTTCGCCGCTTCAACCCATGAACCACGAAGAGCGGCTGGTTGCCGACTTCCACGGCACTGGCCTCACCGTCGGCCCGCATCCCATGGCCTACCGTCGCGAATGGCTCAAGGCCATGGGCATTCGCCGCGCCAGCGAACTCCGCGACTTGCCCAATGGCAAGCGTCTTCGCATCGGAGGTTGCGTCATTACCCGCCAGCGTCCCGGGACCGCGAAAGGTTTCGTGTTTGTCAGTCTGGAAGATGAAACCGGAGTGGCTAACGCGATCATCACGCCTGATCTTTTTCACCGCCACCGCCTGCTGCTGGCCTCAGAGCGGTTTCTGGCCATCGAAGGAATTCTGCAAAATCAGGACAACGTGATCTCGGTCAAAGCGGAACGCGTGCAGCCACTGTTCGTCACTAAAGCTGAGACGGTTTCGCACGATTTTCACTGAATGAATCCTGGAAACGAGAAGCCGAGAAACGAGAACTGCACTCTTGACGGATTGTCGACCTTCCTCCATGCTCTTCGGCATGGACCCGCACATGTTTGTTGCCGAAGTCTACCGCCGCATGTCCTTGCGCAATGTCAACACGAAATACCCGCCACCTGCTCGTCAGAGAATTGACCAGGTCGCGGAAGAATACCGCCATTTCTTGCCTGGAAATAAAGACGCGGCGATCCTGGACATCGGCTTCGGTGACGGCTGCTTTATGGCTGCCTGCTTGCAACTGGGCTACACAACTATTTCCGGAGCCGATTTCGCGCCGGAGAACAAACCGTACTTAAGGGAGTGGAATGTCACTTTACATAGAATCGAAAGCGAGATCGGAGAGTTCCTGGCGAAGCATCCCGATGAATACGATTTCATTCATCTGTCCCACGTAATTGAGCACATCCCCAAGTATTCTCTTCTCTGGATAGTCGATGCACTGTACCAGGCATTGAAGAAAGACGGCACGCTTTTTCTTCGAACGCCGAATATGGAAGGACCCTGCGCCAATTCTTGTTATTATGTCACGCTCGCCCACGAGTACGGCTTCAGCGGCTCGAACTTGAGATCGCTTCTGTTCAATTGTGGGTTTGACGACATCCGCCCTCACGCCCCTTCCTCGCCCAAGCGCTTGCGCCAGCAATTTGGCGCTTTACTCCGGTGGCCATTTATTCAAGAAAGCCGAATTCGGCATCGCTTGTTCGGAGTGAACGTTGGCGGCCATTTTGGCTCTGAACTCATAGTCACCGGTCGTCGCGGCGACTTCCCTCCTTTTTTTGATGAGAAGTACCGCTAAGCGCGGCCAGCTGGATGAGCCTCTGAGAACCGAAAACAGGAAACCGAGAACTACCCTACTGTTCGGGCGCCGGCGTTTCTCCGGGCTTGCCATTCTCCGGTGGCGCGAGCGGCAACCTCGAAGCTCCACGCATGATTTCACGCTCCTGCGGCGAGAACATGCCCTTAAACCGCTCAGAATTGATAATCTGTTCCCGTTGTTCGGGAGGCATCGCGCTCAGATGGTGCACCGCGGTTTTCACCATGGCCTGCCTCTCGGGAGGAAGTTGCTGTAACTGGCCGTGAACCTGACGGGCCTGCTCCTTCTGCCCCGGCGTCAGATGTTCCCAGGTTTCCATGCGATTCAGCACGCGCTGCTGCTGCTGCGGTGGCAGCCCTGAGAAATGCTGCAGCCGTTGCCGCAACTGTTGCTGCTGCGCCGGAGACAAGTGGCGGAATGCGGGATCCCTCTGGAGCGCGCGTTCCTGCTCGCCCGGCGGCAGATTCTTGTAGCGGCGCAGCCAGTCGCCGGCATGTCCTGGTCCAGGGTTCGGCGGCTGCTGATGATTCTGATTTGGACGACTCTGATTCGGAGGACTCTGATTCGGATGACTCTGATTCGGATGACTTTGATTCGGGTGATTTTGACTCGGCGATGACTGCCGTGCCTGCACGGAGGGGTATGTGCCGGGCTGCGCCAGGCAGGTAGACAGAGACACCACAACGGTCGCTGCCCACAGCACAGCCGTGGCCACCCATCCCGTCATGAAATTTGCCCGCCGCATTCTCCCCGCCTTAGGTTCGCCGCACTTCTCATGCAGCCACTTCAGCCCGGCTCTTATGGATTCGCCTGCACATCGTGCTGCACTTCCAGGTCATCCAGCAAATCGAAATCGGAATACAGATCATGATTCTTTTCCAAAGCCTGCAGATCGCTGACCGCCGTACCCGGCCCCTGAGGTTCAACTACCGCTAGCGTGTCGTCGCCCGAGTTGTAGATACCGCCGTTCTTGCTGAGGAACAAGCCCAAGCCAATCGCCATCAGCACCGTGAGCGCCGCTGCCAGCACCGGACGCCGGAACCAGGCCAACCAGCCCGCCTGCGGCTTGGCCATCTCTTCCCGCAGACGTGCTTGTAGACGCACGTCGAAATACGGTGACGGCTCCGGAGCCTTCCATTCGTCCAGCAAGGCCATCGTCTGCCGGAATTCTTCCAGCTTTCCCGCGCACGCGCCGCACCCAGCCAGATGTCCGCCGATCTCCGGCGTCATTCCCATCAACCCGGACGCCAGGTCCGGCATCCTATCGTGAATCTCTCCGCACTTCATAACCGTGCTCCCCTCAATTCTCTCTTCGCCTGTCACTTCGCCAAATTCCAATTGTCATCCTGAGCGAGCGCTCTTTGCTCGCGAAGGATCTCACACAAATTCTTTTAACTGGTCCCGCAAAGTTTCGTAGGCCCGGAACAACAACGATTTCGTCGCCGACTCACTCAACTTCAATACCTCGGAAATCTGCTTGTAATCCATCTGCTGGTACTTGTGCATGATCACTGCCAGCCGCTGGCGTTCCGGCAATCCCTCTACTCTGCTCCGGATCGCCGCCATCCGTTCCCGCCGCACCAGGGCTTCTTCGACCGTGATCGTGCCATCGGCCACGTCCATGGTCGTGCCCGTTTCCTCATCCGGCTCGTCCAGGCTGACCGTCACTTCCGGCCGCTCCTTGCGGGTGTCGCGCGCGTGATTGACCGCCAGGTTGGTCGCAATGCGATACAGCCAGGTGGTGAACTTGGCGCTGGCTTCGTAGCTCTGGCGCGAGCGGTACACGCGCAGAAAAACTTCCTGCGCCAGATCCTCCGCCGCGGCCGTGTTGCGCGCCATCCGGTACATGAAGCTCACCAGCGGCCGGCGATACTTCTGCACCAGAAAGTCGAAAGCGGATTGGTCCCCCGCCTTCACCCGCAGCATGACTTCAGCGTCGGTATAGCTTTCGGCGCCGGCCATCACTGGTTGCAAGGCGCCTGCCGGGCGCGCCCCCAGCGAGGCCGTCAGAACGCTCCGGTTCATGGCGGCAGTGCTCACACTTGATTGAACCCGAGGTTGAGCGGAAAGTTGCCCTTCTTCCGGTTCTGCCGGATCCTTAGAAGTTCCCCCAGATGAAGGGGATGCGGCGGGTCGAAGTGGCCGGGCGGGGTCGGGCATGAAGGGATGCTCTGGCCAGGGGTGATGGGCGGACCAAGCTACCTCTCCCCTGCCGAGCATAGGCTACCACGGCGGGTTGCGGCGGCCAAATGCCGGGCCCTCGGGACCAACTCCATGTGCGGCGACGGGTCAAGCTTACCGCCCGCCCCGTCCTCTGTGTGGCCTTATTAGTCCCTGAACAGGCGGGCCTGACCCATCCCTGTGACTATCGTTCAGGCTCGTCCGCAGAATCATGAACTGTCGGGCGACGTTGCCCCCTTCGCCTGCGGCGACGAAGTGCAGGAACCACTCTGCCGCACGATGATGACGCGTCCGTCGAAGTATGAACCACATGCCGCCGGTCGCTGCTGCACCCAGCAGGGTACCGCCGGCCTGCCCCGGTACTCCCGCATGAACAAACGGCTTAACCAGCGGATTGAGTTCGTCATAGCGCCTCTGGTAAAGAACTCTCGTGGTGACGCTGTCCGCGACCATTTCGGCCCCGATGCCGGCAAACGTCGTCCACGTCGCCTTCGATATCCGCGCATCCGGCAATCCCTGAGCGCCCGCGACCCTCGCGCCGCCCAGCAGTAGCATGACTAAGACCCGGCTGCCCATCTGCCCATCGCTCCTTAACGGAGCCATCGGTCAGGTTCTGCCTACCCGTTAGCGGCCGAGCCGGCAAACCAAATCTTTCGTTTCCCCAAATTCCCATAGCCTGTCCTGCACGATGGAGGGCGGCGACGAGCAAGAATCCTAGTCCGGAACTTGTGTATAATGATCAACTTACCGCATCAAAGTGGGCGCTTAACTCAGCGGTAGAGTGCCATCTTCACACGGTGGAAGTCATAGGTTCGAATCCTATAGCGCCCACCATCGATCTCCTTGAGCTGTGTGAACCAGTTTCCGTGCTGCCCCTCAGCGGCGCGCTCGGCGCTTCTAAGGCCGCAGCCTCAACATCCACCGAACGCCAACCTGAAGGAGGAACACCTATGAACACGTTTACCACCAAAGACGGCACGCAGATTTACTACAAAGACTGGGGCAAGGGACAGCCCATAGTGTTCAGTCACGGCTGGCCGCTCACCGCGGACGACTGGGACGGACAGATGATGTTCTTCGGCCAGCGCGGCTATCGAGTCATAGCGGCTGACCGGCGAGGTCATGGCCGTTCCACCCAGACCTGGGATGGCAATGACATGGACACGTACGCAGACGATCTCGCCGCCCTCACGGAAAAGCTTGATCTGAAGGACGCGATCCACGTGGGCCACTCCACCGGCGGCGGAGAAGTCGCGAGATACATCGGACGGCACGGCTCAAAGCGGGTCGCCATGGCCGTTCTCATCAGCGCGGTTCCGCCGCTGATGGTAAAGACCGACAAGAATCCTGCGGGCGCGCCGATCGAGGTGTTCGACGACCTGCGAGCCCAATATACGAAAAATCGGCCACAGTTTTACCGGGACATCACTCTTCCGTTCTACGGCTATAACCGGCCGGGCGCCAAGATATCGGAAGGCATCCGGGACAAGTGGTGGCTCCAGGGGATGATGGGCGGAGTGAAGGCGGGTTACGACTGCATTAAGGCTTTCTCCGAGACGGACTTCACTGAGGATCTCAAGAAGTTCGACGTGCCCACTCTTATCCTTCACGGCGACGATGATCAGATCGTGCCCATCGGTGCGGCGGCGTTGCAATCCTCGAAGCTGGTGAAGGGTGCGACGCTCAAGGTGTATCCGGGGTTTCCGCACGGAATGCCTACAACCAACGCGGACCAGATCAATGCCGATCTGCTCGGATTCATCCAGCAACGCAAACAAGCGGCAGCCTAACCGGATAGTGGCCCGGCCTCTCGCTTTGCCGCGAAGGCCGGGCTGCTTGTTTTGTTAGCTTCTCTCGCTACTTTCCCGTGTAGCTGACTCTCCAGATCGAGTCCGATCCGTCGTCGCTCACCAACAGCGAACCATCCCCGGCGACCGTTACGCCCACCGGACGTCCCCAGACGTTGCCGTCGGGCAGCACGAAGCCTGTGAGGAAGTCTTCATACTCGCCGCTGGCATGGCCGGTCTGGTGCAGAGGCACGCGGATCACTTCGTAGCCCACGCGTACCGCTTTGTTCCACGAGCCGTGCTCGGACGCGAAAATGTCTCCCTTGTACTCGGCAGGGAATTGCTGGCCTTCATAAAACGCAAATTCCAAGGACGCGTTGTGCGCCTGGAGCAGCACATCCGGCACGATCACTTTATCTTTCAATTCCGGATGCTTGCCTTTATGCCGCGGATCCTGACGCCCGCCCATGTACCACCAAGGCCAGCCGTAGAAACCGCCTTCCTGCACATGGGTGATGTAGTCGGGGACGAGGTTGTCCCCGAGCCCGTCGCGTTCATTCACTGAACACCACAGCTCGCCCGTCTGCGGACTCACTGCAATTCCGCCCCCAGGGTTGCGAATGCCGTAGGCGTATACGCTTAGCACACAATTAGAGGGATCGCACGACAGGATGTCCGCACGGTTCTTCTCGCCGGGATGCGTGTCGGGATCATCCACGTTCGATCCCGAACCCACGGCGACAAACATCTTCTTGCCATCGGGGGAGAATGCCAGCGCCCGCGTCCCGTGCCCGAACCAGCTCCATGACAGATCGGCAACATGTTGCGGCGCGCCGCTCGCCTTCAGGTCGCCGTTGTGATACGGGATGCGAACCACTTCGCCCTCGCTGCCCACGTACAACCACTGGGGATCGGGCCCCGGCGGATAAAAAGCCAAGCCATAAGGATTCTTGAAGCCCTTGGTAAAGATGGCGGTCTGTTCAGCCTTGCCATCGCGAGTCATTCCTCGAAAAACATGGATGCGTCCGGGGTCGGTTTCCGCAAGAAAAATATCGCCATTCGGAGCCGTGCGCAACGTTCTCGGATTGTCGAGCTCCGTGGCATACAACTGCACCTTGAATCCGGCGGGCGCCGCCGGCCACGCGCTGGACGGCCGCGCCACCATGCTCGGGCCGTTGAACGACGATTTGGTCGCATACGGCTGCGGAAGATCGTTTACCGTAATCTTGTGCGCGGTCCCCGGCTTCTCGTAACGGAAGTCGATGAAGGGCGGCGTCGGCGGTGCCGCCTTCAACTTGAACGTGCTCAGGTCGGGCGGAGCTGGCGGAGTTGCGGTTTCCGGCGCCTTTTTCAGCGCAGGCAGGATTGAAGTCACATAGGTGACGATCTGCCACCGTTGCTTCCCCGGCAAGATCGCCCACGAGGGCATCCCGTTCGCCTTGCTGCCCCGGGTGATGAACCAGAACACTTCGCCCGGCGCAACCGAATCGAGTCTGCCATCCACCAGTGACGGGATTTCGCCTGTGCCTCTGCCCAGCTTGCCGTGGCAGGACGAACAGTTCTTCGCATACAGCGGTTTGCCGGCCTGTGCCGCCGCATCGTCGCCTTCATAGGGATTTTTCATCTTCTGCGCCGAGTCCGGTGCGTTGTGAAACTTCGTGTCTACATCGGCGGCGAGCAGCAGCGTCGCCGGCAGCAGAACTGCTGCCGCGACGCGTGAGTATGAATTGGCAAACGAGTGCATAAATCAGAAATAATTTAGCCCTCGAATATGGATGCGCGCGGATTGCGCCGGGATGGAGAGAAGATTTATTTCGCGGATTTATCTTTCGTGACCTGCTCGTACCACAGCCGGTGATAAGTACGCGCCCATGCGCCGGGAACGCGTCCGTGGATCATAGCTTGAAACGATTCAGGCTCCATGAAGACACTCATGTAAATATGAATGATGAACGCTCCGATCGTCGCCATCGCTGCGACCACGTGCACCGTCACCGCCAGATAGCGCAGCCAGCGCAGACTCCACGGGATGGATTCAACAAACCACAGCCCCAGCCCCGAAATCAGCAACAGGATCACACCGAAAAACATCAGCCAGAAGAATAATTTCTGACCGTAATTGAAACGGCCCACCGGCGGCAGTTTCTCATCGTCGTTCTTGATGTAGTGTTCAATGGCCTTCGACCAGCCCCGGTCCGCATCGGTCGCAGCCAGATCGCCGCGCCACATCTTGTACATCCAGCCCAGCGAGAGCGTGAAGGCCACGCCAAACCAGGGATGCCAGAAGCGAGCTGTCGGTCCGCCGCCCACGATCGCTGCCAGCCAAAACATGTATGGAGACCAGAAAGCCAAGCCGGTGATCAGACAATAGGTATAGAACAAGGCGCCCAGCCAGTGGTGAACGCGTTCGCCAAGGGTGTAGCGAAGAATCTTGCCGCCGGACTCGCCGGTCGTTCGCGCGGACGAAATAACGTGCGATGTGCTCACGGTTTTCCTCCGTTCCCATTCTTCGCGTCTTTGTCATTGTCATGCACTTCCTTCGGACCGTAGCGCAGGTAGTGCAGCGTGACGCCGAGAATGCCGCCCAGCATGGCAAGATTTCCGATCCACTTCGCCGGCCCCTTCCAAAACTTCACCACCCACGGAATGCTTGGATCTTTCGGCAACCCGCCATACGCCTCGGGATTCGTGACATCGTGCAGCACATAGATGACGCCGGTTCCACCCACGCCGGCCGGATCGTACACGCCCGCTTTCTCGATCCCGTAGTTCTCGCGAAGCTGCTTGGCGCGAGTCTCGGCCAGATCCAGCATGTCTTCTTTGGTGCCGAAGTGCAGACAGCCAGTGGGGCAGGACTTGATGCACGCCGGCTCCAGTCCCTCGCTCACCCGGTCAACGCAGAGCGTGCACTTGAACATCTTCTTGGTCTTGGGATTGAACTTGGGAATGTCGAACGGGCAACCACTCACGCAATATCCGCAGCCAATGCAATTCTGCTGCTGGAAATCCACGATGCCGTTGGTGTATTGCACGATCGCCCCATCCGCGGGACAGGCCGCCAGGCAGCCCGGATCGGCGCAGTGCATGCACTGGTCTTTGCGCATCAGCAGCGTGATGCTGCCGTCTTCGCGCTCGTGCTCGTTGAACTTGATCAGGTTCCAGTAATTCCAAGTGGTCTCCGGCATGGTCTGGTAGCTGTTGTCGAACACGGTGTCGGTGAACGTGTATCCATTCCACTCGAGGCAGGCGACCTCACAGGCTTTGCAGCCGATGCACGTCGTGGTGTCGACCAGCTTGCAGACCTGATAATCGCGCTCCACGTCATCGCCGGGAGCGGCTCCAGCATGACCGGAAATTCTGCGGACTGCTAACGTTGCCTGGCTCATAAGAATTGAATCATTGAGCGATTGAGTGATGGAGTCATTGAGAAACCTGAAAATCGCCGCTGCACAGCTGTTTTCAAATCGCTCAATGGCTCAATCACTCAATCCCTTCATGCTTTTTCCACCTTGACCAGAAACCCCTTGGACTCCGGCGTATGCGCGTTCGGATCGGTCACCGCGGGCGTGAGAAGATTCGCCGGTGTCCGGGCGTCTTTGCCCTCGTCCTCCTGGATTCCGCGGAACCCCTGGTGAATCGGCAGCCCGATCGCATACACCTTCTTGCCGTCGATCATAAGTGGCTTCAGCCGGCGGGTCACGAAGGCTTTGGCGATGTAGGTCCCACGGGCGCTGATCACTTTGACCTTGTCCGTCCCTTTGATTCCTTTCTCCTCAGCCAATTCCACCGGGATCTCGACAAACGGTTCGGGAATGAGCTGGACGTTCATCGGGTTGTTTTTTGTCCAATAGTGATAGTGCTCAGTCAGCCGATACGTCGTGCACACGATGTTGTACTCCGCCGGATCGCCGAATTTGTCGTAGGGAGTCTTAAATTTCTTTACCAGCGGATTGTTCGACTGGCTGGGGTGCAGCAGGTTTTTGGTAGGACTTTCGATCGGTTCATAGTGCTCCGGGAACGGGCCGTCCGCCAACACTCCGATCGGAACAAACAGTCGACCCACGCCCTCCGCATTCATGATGAAGGGTCCCATGTGATCCTTGGGGTTGGAATCTGGTTTGAAGTCAGGCACGTCATTTCCCTGCCAAAGCTGCGCCGACTCGTTCCACCACACCTGCTTGCGCTCCGGATCCCACGGTTTTCCATCGGGGTCGCACGAAGCACGGTTGTAAAGGACGCGCCGATTTGCAGGCCACGACCACGCCCAATTGGGATAGATGCCCAGCCCGGACGGATCTTCGGTGCCGCGCCGCGCGAGCTGGTTGCCTGCCTCAGTCCAGCACCCCGAATAGATCCAGTTCCCGCAGGCAGTCGTGCCGTCGTCTTTGAGCCACGCAAATCCCGGAAGCTGCTGGCCGGCCTTGATCACCTGCCCCGTTTTCTCGTCCTTCAACTCCGCCAGCGCTTTGCCATTTATCTCCATCGCAAGTTGCGATAGCGGCGGATGAGCTGCGTCTGCGTAGGCCCAGGTCAAGTTAAGAATCGGATCGGGAAATTTTCCACCCTCTTTCTTGTAGAGGCCGCGAACCCGCAGAAAGATATCCGCGATTATGTCCTGGTCGAGTCGGGCATCCCCCGGAGTCGGTACGGCAGCATATTTCCACGTCGCCCAGCGCGCCGAGTTCGTCATGCTTCCGTCTTTTTCGGCGAATCCGGCACAGGGAAGCCGGTATACCGTAGTCTTGACAGTCTTTTGCTCGTCTGCAGTGATTCCCGGAGCGCGCCAGAACTCGCTGGTTTCGTCCGGATAAATCTCACCCACAACCAGCCAATCGGCCTTTTTCAGGGCATTGATGTTCTTGTTCGTGTCCGGGCCGACCATCACGCCGTTCATGCCGAAGGCCATCAGGCCCTTGACCTTGCCGTTGTACATGTCGTCCCAGATATGGGTCCACGAACAATCGCGGTCGAACTTAGGCAGGTAATCGAAAGCGAACCCGTTTTCTTTCGTCGCTGCCGGACCGTACATGGCCTTGAGAAACGACACCATGAACTTTGGCGTGTTCGAGTAATAGTTGAATGAATCCCACACCGATGGCTTCGAGGCTGTGGGCGTGGTGCGCTTCAGAAACGCGGCGAGGTCTGTGTCGGCTGGAATCGGCGCTTTCAGGTATCCGGGCAGGCTGTCGAACAGGCCAGCCATATCAGTCGCGCCCTGAATGTTCGAATGGCCGCGCAGCGCATTGACGCCTCCGCCCGCTCTTCCCACATTGCCCAGCAGAAGCTGAATCATGGCCGCCGTGCGGATGATCTGCGTACCGAAGGTGTGCTGGGTCCAGCCGACGGCATAGATGATGGTCGCGACCTTCTTCATGTCGCCATCTTTGCGCACAGAAGTGAACATGTCGATGGCTTTGAGATATTGATCTTTGGGAATGCCTGTAATGCGCTCGATCAGTTCCGGCGTGTAGCGCGAATACTGCTGCTTCAGCAGTTGGAAGACGCAGCGCGGGTGCTGCAAGGTCAAGTCGTAGGCCGCATTCGGCGGCAGTCCCGGCGGCGTCGAAGACGCCGGCGGCGCGGAATTCGCCTTCCCGCTGACGTCACCGCCCGGTTCGTAATTCCAGGTCGATGTGTTGTACGCGCCGGTCGCGGCATCGAAGCCGGAGTACAAGCCGTCCTCGGGAAGTTTGAAACCTTCCTTCACGATGAACGAGGCGTTCGTGTAGTTGGCCAGATAATCCTTCGCGACGCGGTTGTTTTCGATGGCGTACCGGATCAGCCCGCCGAGGAAAGCGATGTCGGTGCCTGCGCGGATCTGGCAAAACAGATCTGCGGTGGACGAGGTCCGGGTGAATCGGGGATCGACGGAAATCAGCTTGGCGTTCCGGTTGCGCTTGGCCTCCATCGCCCACTTGAAGCCGCAGGGATGGTTCTCGGCCGGATTCCCGCCCATGATCAACATCATGTCGGTGTTCTTGATGTCGATCCAGCCATTGGTCATGGCCCCGCGTCCAAATGTTGGTCCCAAACTTGAGACCGTGGGGCCGTGTCAAACACGGGCTTGGTTTTCTAAATAAACCAAGCCCAGACTCCTCATTGTCTTTACCACCAAATAATTGAACTCATTTGTATCTGTGCAGCCGCCGATGAAAGACATGCCTTCGCACCGGTTCACGGTACGGCCGCTCGCGTCCTTCTCCACGAAACTGTCGTCGCGTGTCTTCTTGGTCCAGCGCGCAATCTCATCCAGAGCTTTGTCCCAGGAAATGGCCTCCCACTCGGTCGCGCCAGGGCGGCGCACCTGCGGCTTCAACAGCCGCCGTTCATTCAGAATATCTTGCTCGAGCGACGCGCCTTTGGGGCACAGCGTCCCGCGGTTGGTAGGACAATCGGGATCGCCCTCCACATGAATCACCTGCGGCGTGACGTTCTTGGCGCGGTCGCCGATCGTGTAGATCAGCGCACCGCAGCCGACCGCGCAATAAGGGCACGTCGAGCGCGTCTCAGTGGCGCGCGCAATCTTCAGTTCTTTGAGTTGCGCCACGGCGGGAGTCAGATCGAATCCCAGAAGAGAGAAGCCCGCTCCGCCAACCAGCGCGCCTCTAAGGAAGTTTCTGCGGGAGAGTTCCATCGCGTCCTCCGACCACTTCGATCACCAGCCGGACTGCACCGCAAATTTGCAGAGAACTATAATACCGTCTGCTGGTCACAGTCAATAAAGCTTTCACCACTGTCTTCACAACGGAGACACGAAGTTGCGAGTACCGAGTACCCAGTCAAACCGTTGTCATTCCGATCCGCGAGCGACGGAGGAATCTTGGTACTAGGTACTCGTGACCGTCGCATTTGCCTGCCGCTCCGCAAAGCCCCATAATTCCTCGGTGGCCACCACAGCCTGGCAGCAGCGCATCCGGCGCGCCGAACACCTTGCCGCGCAGCATCCCTACGCTGCGGAGATCCTCGGCTTCTACATCCACCTCGCCCGCTTCCAGGAAGGTCTTTATCGGCGCCTCGAACGCGCGTCCGGGAACCGCGCGGTCTCACTATTTGACCCGGACCTTTCCGAACTCCTCGCAAGCTTCCCTGCATTCCTAACGCTAGTCGAAGAAAAAGCGCCCGCACGCCTCGCTCAAGTCGCGCACGATCTGCGGAGCTCGGACCCCAACTCCTGGCCCGACCTCCTCACCGAATGCTGGACCCACATCGACGCGCCCACCGATCCCGCTGAATTCCTCGTGCTCGCTTTTTTCCAGCCTTACGCCGAATTCGCCCGCGCGCAGGCACATCTTCAACTCGAAGGCTACACGTCGTTGCTCTGCCCGTTCTGCAATCGCAAACCCGTCTCCGGCATTCTCCGCCAGCAGGGCGATGGAGGCCGCCGCAGCTTGCTCTGCGGCGTCTGCCTCACCGAATGGGAGTTCCGCCGCGTCATCTGTCCCGGATGCGGCCAGGAGGACCACGCCAAGCTCCCCGTCTACACCGCCGCCGAGTTGCCCTGCATCCGCGTCGAGTGCTGCGACGCCTGCCAGACCTACATCAAATGCATCGACCTCACCAAGAACGGACTCGCCGACCCGCTCGTCGACGAACTCGCCTCCGTCCCCCTCAACCTGTGGGCGCAAGAGCACGGCTACGCCAAACTCCATCCCAACCTGCTCGGAATGTGACTCTCGCTAAGCCACGGCCATCCCGCGACTAATACTGCCGTACGGGGTTGTAACTTTCGTGTCACCATACAACCTTCCTCGCGCAATACTTGATCAGACTGCAGGAAAGCCGTGTAAGCTAAGGAACAACTTGCTCTCAACCCCGACCCGCAGACGGAGCGTTTCATGCAATTGTGGAAGTCTTTCCTGCTTTCTTGCCTAGCCTCAACCCTGTGCTTTGCCGCACAATCCGATCGCATCCCCGGAACCATCGATTCCGGCCACGGCATTCCTCTCGCCAAGAGCCTTCACCCCCAAGCGCAGCCTCAATATGACTTGGGCCCAGCAGATCCGTCTCTCAAGCTGACCTATATGACGCTGCTCATGGCTCCCTCGCCGAGCCAGCAGAAAGCGCTCGACCAGCTTCTAGAGCAGCAACAGGATCGCTCTTCCGCCAACTTTCACAAGTGGCTTACGCCCCAGCAATTCGCCGATCGCTTCGGCCTTAGTCAAAATGACCTCAACAAAGTTACAGCGTGGCTTCAGTCCGAAGGCTTTCAGATTCTGAGTCTGGGCGGCGGTCGTAACTCCGTGAGCTTCAGCGGCACGGCTGCCCAGGTGCAGCGGGCTTTTCGAACCGAGATCCACAACTACAAGATCCTTGGGGAGGAGCACTTTGCAAACTCGACTCCGCTCATGATCCCCGCCGCCCTCAACGGTATCGTTAACAGCGTCATGGGCGTGCACAGCTTCCTGCCGCAGCCAGCTAGCCGAATGAGGGGTCTTGCCGGAGTGCGAAATGCCCGCCCCGACTTCTACGACGGACTCTTTGTCTTCCCGAATTTCCTCGCACCTGGCGACATTGCCACAATCTATGGCATCCCTGCTTCGCTCGATGGTACCGGGCAAAAGCTTGCCATTGTCGGCCAGACCGACATTTACCTTAGCGACATCAACGATTTCCGTTCCGGGTTCGGGCTTAATCCAATCAGCGGCTGCACGACCAGCGCGAGCGGCCTTGTCACTTCCTGCGGCCCCACCTCTACCTATCTCCAGTACGTACTTGTGGGCAGCGATCCAGGTTTCCCGAGCGCTTGCGGCGATGTGGGTGAGGCGGACCTCGACATCGAGTGGTCCGGCGCCACCGCCCGGAATGCGCAGATCGTCTACGTAAACTCTCCTGTCACGTTGAGTGCAGATTGCAACACAGTGCTCAGCGGCGGCGGCGTCAACGCTTCCCTCAGTGCGGTCATAAACCCTCCGAGCGGACCAGCCCTAGCACCGGTGGTAAGCATGAGCTATGGCGCCTGCGAGGCCCAGGCAGGCGATCTGGAAACCCTTCTCCAACAGGGCAACGCCGAGGGCGTGACGATTGTGAACTCCTCCGGCGATGCGGGCGCGGCCACTTGTGATCGCAACCCGCCCAACAACTCTCGGCCGTTCAGTCCGGCGGTCAACGGACTGGCCGTAAGTTATCCCGCCAGCAGCCCCGAGGTGACAGGTGTCGGCGGCACAGCGATTTCCCTCGCTGACGATTCTTACCCCAATCCCTCGCCCTTGTGGAGCACGAGCAACGGTGCCAACGGCGGCACGGCGGTCAGCTACATTCCTGAACTTCCATGGAATGACGATGTTGAATGGCAGCAGTACTGCCAAGCTCCCTTCTCTGGCGACCCGTTCTGCAGCCAGGGCGGTCAACCGGCAGTACAGGGTTGGGTTGCGCTCACACCTACGGCGACCGCGGCGCAAGTACAGCAAGATATCTGGATCTCCATCGGCGGCGGCGGCGCGAGCAACTGCTTTACTGAGAACGGTACCGTGTGTACGGCCGGCTTTGCGCAGCCCACGTGGCAGCAAGGACTGTCGGTTCCCAGCGCACCTGCCGGTGTTCGCTACGTTCCAGACGTTTCCTTCTTTGCGGCGCCAAACTTTCCGGGATACATCTTTTGCACGGCGCTGAACCCACCGATCGACGGCACGAGCACCTGCGCTAACGGAATCATCTCCGCTGTCGAGAACTTCCAGTCACTGGTGGGCGGCACCTCCGCCTCTTCTCCGGTCTTCGCCGGCATCGTGGCTCTGCTTAACCAGTATGTAGTAGCCAACGGGTTCCAGGGAACGCCGGGCTTGGGCAATGTGAACCCGAACCTCTACTACATCGCCGCCAACAATCCCGGCGCCTTCAACCAGGTGAAAACCGGCACCAACACTGTGTATTGTCAGCCCGGCACGCCTTCAATCCAACCCGCGAGTGTGCAATGTCCCGCTGGCGGATCTATCGGCTACAACGCTTCTAACGCCGATGCAGCCACGGGCTACAATCTCGTGACCGGACTCGGCTCCGTCAATGTCAACTCACTGGCGGTTGCCGTGGGCGATTTGTTTACCACCACAACGACCTCGGTTGTGCCATCGTCGACGTCAATCGTTGAAGGCAGCAGCGTAACCTTCACGGCGACCGTCGCTCCCTCTGCGGCTACCGGAGTCGTAAAGTTCTACAACAACGGCTCGACCACCGTTTTAGGCTCCGGCACTGTTTCCGGGGGCACGGCTACCTTCGCCACCTCTGCGCTTCCGGTCGGCCCGAACTCCATCGTCGGAACTTATAACGGGATCAACGCACCCTCAACATCCTCTGCGGTTACGGTTACGGTAACGGCTCCTGACTTCGCCCTCACTGCCGGCTCCTTTTCTCCGGCGTCGATCCCCGCCGGACAATCCGCCTCGGTCACGCTGACCATCGCTCCGGTAAACGGTCCCGCCACCATCAATTTCACCAATTCCACCCTTTCCAATCCGGAGAGTTGTTCCGCGGGCCTGCCCGCGGGCGCGCTCTGCAGTTTCAATCCCATAAGCGTCACGCTCGACGGCATCCATTCCCAGAACGTCACCATGACCGTTACCACCGCGGCCAACATGGCGCTGCCCTCAGGTATGCAGGCCATCACCGTTACTGGCACTGCGAGCGGCACAGGCGGCGCATCGCATAGCACAAGCGCCAACCTCACCATCACTGCCACCAACCAGTCCTTCACGCTCACCACCACCGCTGCCACGTTCCAAGTGGCCGTAGGCTCGCAGGTCCCGGTCAATGTCACCGTGGCCAATCCGAATGCAGATGGGGGCTCACCTCTACCTTTTGTTGGCGCCACTACGGCCTTGCCGCTCACCTACACTTGCGGTGGCCTTTCTGCTTCACTGGAGATTTCCTGCCAGGTTAGTCCCGGCAACGGCCAGCCCACCAATGCGATCGCGGTCACGGTGACCCTTGTGACCACGCCCAAGACAACAGGGCGATTAGAACCCCTGGGCGGCAGCCGCATCTTCTATACCCTGCTGCTTCCGGGATTGTTTGGCGTTTGTTTCCTGGCAGGATCGCGCAGACGCGGAGTCCGCCTGCTCACCCTGATTGTGGTGCTCGGTTTCTCCACCCTGTGGCTGGGAGCCTGCGGCGGCAGCAACGGCAACACTTCGCAGCCCAATCCCGGAACTCCACCTGGCACGTACCCGTTGACTATCAATGCCACCACGGGCGCACCCACTGGCGGGACCGCGCTCACGTTCTCATTGCCGATCACGCTCAACGTGCAATAAGAAGTAACGACAAAAGGCGCTCCGTACCAGCGGAGCGCCTTGTTCTGTTCCGCGCTAAGAGGATCAAACATTAGGTACTGTGAGCCGAATCCGCCAGTCCTGTCCTCCTGTGCAAAAGGGCTCCCACTTTGCCCCTTGCGCGCCTGCGCCGGGGCGAGTACCATTGAGCTGTTCTCATTGGCCTCGTTCCCGCGTAGGCCTTCCGCGTCCCAGGCCGTTCCCGGCGGCGCGACGGATTCCGATAACGGATAACCGATACGCAAAATTTAGAAGGTTTCTTCGCCAGTACGAGTTTGAATCACCAGAGAGCGGTCGTGGAATTGTGTGGTTTTGCAACCGGGTAATTGTGTAATTGAAACCCCCTTGCCGAGTACAGACTCAATTACTAAATTTACCCAAATGACTCAATGGCTGTAGCGCCAACGCTGTGAGAGCCTGCCGCAACCAATGGGGAACCTGAAATCTGGGTGCAAAATCTGGGTTTCGAAATCTGGGTGTCAAAGTAAACAGTAATTTGCAGCCCTGCACCGGACGGAAAGCCCGGGCCAGCAGGCTTTGAGAGGACTATGAACGCAGGACCGTCAGGACAAGGACAAGGATCAGGATCAGGATCAGGATCAGGATCAGGAAGACCCTCCGGTGGAGGAGGCAGAAGCCGGCGGCGTCGCGGACGGCGCCCCAACAATCCCCGCGGACCCCGCTCCACCGGCGGCCCCAGCCAGTCGCGTCATAATCAGGACGGCATTTACACCGCACCCATGGACCACAGCTATCGCGCCGCATTGGCGGGCAACGGCAACAACGGTCAGGGAGCCCGCCGTCAGCGTCCCGGCTTCGCCGCGCCCTTTGCGCCGGTTGATCCCGAGCCTCTGCCCGCTTTGCGCGAAGATTCCACCTCGCGCATCTTTGCCTTCGTCGACGACCTGTTCTTCGCGGCCAAGATTCAGGAAACCGCGCGCAAGCTCAATGTGAAGGTCGAGTTTGCCAAGAACGACAAAGACCTCGCCGACCGCATGCAGCAGAATGGCGAAGAGAAGCCGTCGCTGATCATCTTCGACCTCAACAACGCCAACGCGAAACCTCTGACATTGATCCCCAAGCTGAAGGCAAAGCTCAAGAAGGGAACCTCGATCATCGGATTCCTCTCCCACGTGCAAGGCGATCTGAAACAGAAGGCCCACGAAGTAGGATGCGACATGGTCCTGCCCCGTTCCGCCTTCTCGCAGAACCTGCCTAATTTGCTGCGCCGCCACGGAGCTCCGGAAGACGAAAATCCTACGGTGCAGTAGGGGAACTGAGAACTGTCTCCTACCCCGGAGGCCAACTCAGATGGCGTCCACCCAAGAGGTGGACGTGGAGATGGAACACCGACTGTCCCGCGCCTGGGCCTACATTCACGACGGTCCGGTATCCCTGTTCCACATTGCGTTGGCGGGCGATCTCGGCTGCCGCGAGGTGACAGCGGCCAATCACTTCGGCATCCTCGGCCTGCGCTTCTTTCAATCCAGCAAAATGCTTTCTGGGGATGATCAGCACATGCGTCGGCGCCTTCGGATTGATGTCTTCAAAGGCAAACACGTACTCGTCCTCGTAGACTTTCTTGGCAGGAATCTCGCCGCGCAGAATGCGGCAGAAGAGGCAGTTGGTCGCGGGATCGGTCATCGTTCGGTCACCATGGCGGAAACGATAACACACGAATCCACCACGGAGACACGGAGAAAAGAAGAACTAGAGAACTGAAAGTAATCGCATTTGTTTTCTCCGTGACTCCGTGTCTCCGTGGTGAAAAAGCACTAATCCAGCCTCACCAAAAACACCGCGCCCTCAGTGGTTTCGGTTTCCGCGGCGAGATCGTGGGCGCGCTGGCGATCGTCATCGAGCACTCGCACCCGCACCCACCAGTCGCCGGCGGGGCTGTTGAAGCACAGCACTTTCGCGGTGCGGTAACGGCGCTGCAGGTGATCGGAGAGCTTCCTGGCTTCTTCTTCGTCGGGCAGGCCGCCAATCTGCACCGCCCACTTTCCCCCGGTCTCAAGCGGCACCGGGGTTTGCATCACTTCCACTCTCACTTCCGCGACTCCCGGCTGGTAGACATCGACCTTGCGAGCAGCGGCCAGCGAAAGATCAAGAACGCGTCCGGGGATGAACGGACCGCGGTCGGTGATGCGCACCAGCGCAGTGTGGCCGGTCTTCAGATTAGTGACGCGCACGATCGAACCCAGCGGCAGGGTGCGATGCGCCGCAGTCATCGCATGCATGTTGTAGACTTCGCCGTTCGATCCGCGCCGGTTGTGGTAGGGCGGACCGTACCAACTGGCGCGGCCGGTTTCGGTGGCCAGCGGCGCGACGCCGGCAGGGATGGTTGGTTCGGCGAGATCGGCACTGCTTTCTTCGGAGTTGTTTTCCTCAGCGTCGCTTTTCGCGGACGGAGGGATCTTGTTCCCTGCGGCGGTTCCGGAATTCTGTGCGGCTGCCGATTCAGTCCCGGACGGCGCAGGAGCCGAAGCGGCGGGCGGCGGCGGAACATCCACCCGCGCCTGCTTGGGATGGCCGCAGCCAGTAAGCAGCAAAATCGTAAGCAGCAGAATCAGAATCACGACGCTGGGGACAAAGGCCGCGCGGCTCAGCAGCTTCACTTTTGCGACGCTTTTTGCTGTTTTTCCATGTAGTCGGCCAGTTCGATGAGCTTTACGCTGGCGGTGCGCAGCGCCTTGGTCGAATGCTGGCGCACCGTGGGCACGACCTCGTCGTTCAGGTACTTGATGAACTCGGGAATCTCTTTCTCGATGCGTTCGGCGGCGTCGGCGACAGCTTTGTTGACACGTGCCGACGCGTCTTCCACCTTGCGGTTGAAGTCGTTCATAATGCTCCTCGATGCTGCTGGGCGTGAATGAACTCACGCGAGTGTTGCGGATGCCAGGCAGGGCTATTATTTCGTGGTTAGTGGCGCGGGTCAATGGCGGGAGAGTTTCGGCCCAGCAAAAGTCTTAATCGTTGATAGAGTAGCGACCATGTCCAAGGCGATCTCTAAGTGACAAGACCCCAGCAAAGGCGGTTTCGCGGAGGCCTTCTCGCCTGGTACGACGCGCACCGGCGCGACTTGCCCTGGCGCGCCAGCCGCGATCCCTACCGCGTATGGCTTTCCGAGATCATGCTCCAGCAGACGCGGGTGGCGGCGGTGATCAAGCACTATCAAGAATTCCTGCGGCGCTTTCCCACCGTGCAAAAGCTGGCGGCGGCGCGCGAAGCGAGCGTTCTGGCGGCGTGGAGCGGCCTGGGCTACTACCGCCGAGCGCGCATGCTGCACGCCGCTGCCAAGATCATCGCGCGCGAGCAGGGTGGAAAGTTTCCGGCGAGTGAAGAAGATTTGCGGACGTTGCCGGGGATTGGCCGCTACACTGCGGCGGCGATTGCCAGCATCGCGTTCGATGAACCGGTTGCCGTGGTGGATGGCAACGTCGAGCGCGTTCTGCAACGCGTGTCAGGGAAACGGCTGGCCGGAGAAGAAATGTGGTTTGCCGCGAATCAGCTGCTGGAGGCCAATCGCCCCGGCGATTTCAATCAGGCGATGATGGAACTGGGCGCCACGGTATGTACGCCGCGCGCACCGGCGTGCTTGGCGTGTCCGGTGGTAGAGTTGTGCGCCACGCGCGGAGAATTGGCCGCGGTGGCCAAGACCGCGCCGCAGATGAAACGCGAGATTCATTACTCGCTTGCCCAGCGCGATGGTGAAGTGTTCTTAGTGCAGCGGGCGCGGGATGCATCGCTCATGCCGGGCATGTGGGAGTTGCCGGAGATGGAAAGTGTAAATGGTGCCACCCCATCGTTCACCCTGCGGCATTCCATCACAGTGACGGACTACACTGTCCGCGTGTGGCAAAACGTGTCTTCGGGCATGGCTGGGAAATGGATCCCGCGGGAGCGGCTGGAACGGATTGCCCTTACGGGGCTGGCTCGAAAGATTCTAAAGAAAGCGGAAGGCTTTAGACAGGAATCCCCGACTCACTGACCACTGCCCACTGCCCACTGCTTTCCTCCTTCATCATCTAGAATAGAGGCAGCCCAGGGCGGAACCGTATGCGCTGGTTGCAAAGCATCCTGACAAGACAAACTGGAGGACGACCGATGGCGGCATTGACCGCGGGCACCAAGGCGCCCGAATTTGAACTGAAGGCGTTGGATGGCAGGCGCTTCGTGCTGCGCGACGAACTGGCGGCAGGGCCGGTGGTACTGGCGTTTTTCAAGGTGTCGTGCCCGACCTGCCAGTATGCGTTTCCGTTCCTGGAGCGGCTGGAGCGGGCGTATGGTCACACCGGCGTCAGAATCATCGGGGTTTCGCAGAACGAGCCCAAACAGACTGCCGCTTTCAATAAAGAATTTGGCGTGACCTTTCCCGTGCTGCTCGATGATACAGACGCATATCCTGTATCGAATGCGTATGGGCTGACCAACGTCCCAACCGTGTTCTGGATCGCGCAGGATGGCGAGATTGAGATTTCCAGCGTGGGCTGGGTGAAGGCCGAATTTGAAGGGATCGACCGAAAAATGGCAGAGGCGCGAAACCTTTCTCCGGCATCTGTGTTTAAGGCCGGGGAAGACGTGCGCGACTTCCGCGCCGGTTGAAGCTCTAAGAATTGATCCCGCGGTCGCGGGAAAAGATCTCCCCCCTGCCGATAAGCGATCTCTCTGGATTGGTCACCGTGACCGAAAACAATCGCGGCTATTCCCGAGAGCTTGCCCCGAGCTTGCCGAAGGGGCGTCTCACTCGGCGCCGCGAGCCCCCCAGCCATCGGGACCGACCGATCGTTGGCGTAGCACGGATCGCCAAACCTAAGAGGTCCTCACCCGAATCAGTCTTTCCTCAGCCGGGCATTGTCCGACAGGACATTACTTCCGGGTCTGCCGGATTCTTCTTTTGTCTCTCCTATCCCTTACAATATGAGCACTTTCCTTCATTTCAGCCGTCGTCAGGAGACGAGTGTTCATGCAGCTTTGGCAGCAGATTCTGCGGAAGTTTCTTCCCAGTCTGATGGTTAGTGTATCGCTATTGACGGCGGGTCCAGCGACCGCGCAGAAGGCGGCGAAGAAAGATCCCATCTCGGTGCGGCTGCCGGGCGCGGCCTTCGCGGCGATGCAAACCATCAATCCCGAACACATCCGCTGGCACGTCCGTTATCTCTCCCACGATCTGCTGGAAGGGCGCGGAACCGGCCAACGAGGCGGCGACATTGCGGCCGAATACATCGCCACGCAGTTTGCCGAATATGGATTGAAACCCGCCGGCGACAACGGCTCATATATGCAAAAGGTCCCGCTGGTCGGAATCACCACGCTGCCTGAAACAAAGTTCTCCCTCGTGCCGAAGCAAGGCCCGGCGATGCACCTAAAGCCGCTCGAGGAATATGTTGCCTACGATCAGACGCAGCAACTGCAGTCCGATGTGGACGTCGAGATCGTCTATGTCGGGTATGGGATTGAAGCTCCGGAATATAACTGGGACGACTACAAGGGCGTGGACGTGCGCGGTAAAGTGCTGCTGATGCTGGTGAACGAGCCGCCGTCGGACGACCCCAGGTTTTTCAAGGGCAAGGCCCTCACTTACTACGGGCGCTGGACTTACAAGTTGGAAGAAGCGGCTCGCCGGGGCGCGGTGGGCGTGATTCTCGTCCACAAAGAAGACATGGCGAGTTATCCCTGGGATGTGGTTCGGAACTCGGATTCGGGGGAGAAGTCGTATCTGAAGCTGGAAAGTCCGGTGCTGAAGGTGGAATCGTGGGTGCCCTTCGAAGTGGCGCAGAAGCTGGCCGCGGCTTCGGGCATGGATCTGGAAAAGATGATGGCCGATGCCCGCACGCGCGACTTCCGGCCTGTGAACATGGGCACGAAGTTGAAGGCGCACATGGTGAGCAAGGTGCGGAATTTCGAATCGAACAATGTTGTCGCTATGCTGCCCGGTTCCAACCACAAGATGAATGGCGAAGCCGTGATCTATACGGCGCATTACGATCACCTCGGTATGCGCCCTGAGATGCCGGGCGATAACATTTACAACGGCGCTGCCGACAACGCCACGGGCTGCGGCATTCTGCTGGAGTTGGCGCGGGCATACGGTGTGGCCAGGGAACACCCGGGACGCTCGATAATTTTCGCAGCGGTCACGGCCGAGGAGCAGGGACTGCTGGGATCAGAATATCTGGGCAGGCATCCCCCGATTCCGGCGGGGAAGATTGCGCTGGATCTGAATTACGACGACGTAAAACCGCTGGGAGCCGCGGAAGAAGTGGAAGTTTCAGGTGCCGAGCGCACGACTTTCTATCCCTGGGTGCAGGCGACGGCGAAAGAATTCCGGCTAGCCATCCGTCCCGATGCGCGCCCTGAGGCCGGACACTTCTACCGCTCCGATCATTTCAGCCTGGCCCGCGTCGGCATTCCGTCCTTCTCGATCAACGAAGGCATGAAGTTCAAAGGCCACGACGAGGCTTGGGGCATCGCGCAGGACAAGGAATACACCGAGAAGCATTATCACCAGCCGAGCGATGAATACCGTCCTGAGATGGACTTCGTTGGCGACGCAGCGATGGCGCGCTTCGGCTTCGCTCTGGCCTGGGAAGCCGCAAGCTTCACCAAGCTGATCGGATGGCAGAAGGGCGATGAGTTCGAGGCGCCGAGAATCAAGAGCCAGTAGCTGGTAGGAAGTTGCCAGTACCGGGTAACGAGAATCGAGTCTTGTCGGCTGAGGCGGTCAATTGTAGAGTAACGAAGCGGGGTTCCAGTCGATGTCGCCACTCCGGGTTGATTTCATGGTGAAACGCTTCTTCCTGTATCCGGCAACGCTTTCCTTGATTGCTTCCATCGCAGTAACTGCGCAGAACTCTCCAGCAAGTCCCGGATCGTGGTCCGGCGTCCTCGTTTCCAGCGCCTGCAACGCGGACGAGGCCTTCAACGAATCTCCCGAATGCGGCAAGAGTGTGCCCGGCGCGAAGCTGTCGCTGTATGACGATACGAGCCGCGTCATGTATGCGCTTGATCCGCAGAAATCGGTGACCGTTCACCTGGGAGACACGGTGACCGTCCGCGGAACACTCGATGGCGACACCATTCGAATGGTTTCCATCGAGTTGATGTCTATTGGACTTGCGGTCGGCGAAAAGGCTCCAGCGTTTTCCATACGCGACCAGTTTGGCCGGGTACAAACTCTGGACAGCTTGAAAGGAACGAACGGCACCATTCTGCTTTTCTTCCGTTCCGCCGACTGGTGACCGTTCTGCAAAGGGCAGCTGGTCCAGCTGCAAGATGCAATCCCGCGATTCGAGAAGCAAGGGGTCAAGCTGGCGGCCATCAGCTACGACTCGGAAGAAATCCTGAAGTTCTTTTCCGACCGGCGCAAAATCGACTACCCGCTGCTCGGCGACCCAGACTCGAAGACCATCAAAGCCTATGGCGTCCTCAATCCGGAAGCGACGGGCATGCAGAAAGGCTTTGCCCGCCCCGGCTACTTCTTCATTGACACTAAGGGCATCATTCGGGAAAAGTTCTTCGAAGCGAGATACCGGGAGCGGCTTACGGGAAACAGCATGATCGCCAAGCTCTTCCCCGAGTTAGGCGAAGAAGTAACGCAGACCGTCGAAGCCCCGCATCTACAACTGGCCCTCGAGCAATCCGATTCCATCGCCGTCCCCGGTACCCGCATCACTCTCGCCGCCGAAGTGCGGCTGCCCGCGGATGTCCATGTCTACGCGCCCGGCGCCCAAGGCTACAGACCGATCCGGCTGGTCATGGACGAGATGCCAGAGATGAAGTTTCCCCCGGCAAGCTATCCGCAGTCGAAAACCCTCTTCTTGCCAGTGATCAACGAGCGCGTCCCAGTCTTCGATGGCACGTTCCGCATCAGCCAAGATGTGAAAGTGAGCACCAGCGCCGATTTCTGGGGCTCACTCGGGAAAGATGGAAAGACTTTCACGATTACGGCCAAGCTTGAGTATCAGGCCTGTGATCAAACCAAGTGCTACCAGCCAACTTCCGTACCGGTCAAATGGCAGCTGCAGGTTCTTCCCTTGGATCGCACCCGTGCCCCCGTGGAAATTCGACACAAGTAGTCACCCTATTCTTTTCTCGCGCCAAATTGACCGGGCCACCAGTTAAACGGGGCCCCCCATAACCGAGGTAACTTTAGCCGCCACTCCCCGCGTGCTAGCCTCGATATGTACATGTGTAATCAGTAACTTCCAAGAATTCTGAAGTCAACGAATGCCTCGACTACCCATCTTCCGGCTGGGCGGAGCGCCAGACAAACCGGCGCTGCCAGAGTTGCTTGCGGCTGCGCCATCAATCACACTCGAAGGCCTCGCGGTCGGGGTCGACAACCTGCGGCACGACGTGACGCTGAGTCCGCGCTTCGTAGAAGCGGCGCGCGCGCATGTGGTGCGGCTGATCGTGCGCCATGGCGAGTTGGAAGGCCTGCTGGCAGCGGAGACTCCGCTGCTCGCCCAGGGCCCTTCGTGGATGCGAAGCGCGGCTGGCGCCGTTGGCGGTAAGGCGGAAAAATCTGACTGGAAGCCGCTCCTCGCCGAACTGCATCTGGCCACGCTGAATCGCGCCAAGAAAGAAGAGAAGATTTCCGTCGATCTGCTGGCGCGGCTCGCCGTGACCAAGTTCCTGCGCACCGAAATGAACCAGCAGTTCGCTCAAGTGCTCGAGCGCTGCCGCGTCTTGCTTAAGGCTTACGAAGGCATCCGTCAGGGCAAGGGAGTCGAGTATCGTGAGCGGGTCGCCGCTTTCCAGGTGCGCAAGAAGATCATCCTGCGCAAGACCGGTCAGGATCTGTTCGAAACTCTGCGCGAGATCGAGAAGGAAACGCTGGCGCGAACGCGCCGTTCATTATTCGGAGAAGCGAAAACACCCGAACTTGGCAACGCCCTCAGCAGCTACGGCCTGTTCGTGAACCGACTCGCGTTTTCCGAGGATGGCCGCGACGACTACTTGTGCGCCGAACATTATGTGATGGTCGGCAACTGGGACCGCGATCCTGACCGCTATCCGCGCCTTCAGGATGTTGTCTGGAGCTTTGTGCGCTCCATCTACGGAGAAGACACCACGAGCGAGACGATCAGCGCCTGGCTGTGCGCTCCAGAGAATGCTCGCGCGCTGGTGGGAACTGGAACGCCCGATGACTCCACGTCCGAAGGCGTGGCCCAACAGGAGCGTCTGGCGAAATGGGTTCGCCTGCTCGAAGACGAGCAGGTGATGGAATGTGTGATCGCGTCGTATCACACGGTTCCTTTGCTCAGCGAATACGCTCCGCGAATCAATCCGCAGCAGTTGAAGAATGCACTGATTTCGCGTCCGGAATGCGATCGCGTGGAGCGCATGATTCAAGAGCACGGAAAGCTTTCGCCGAACAGTTTGTATGCGGCGGTTGGAAAAGTTGCCGGATGCCGCGGCGCCGAACGCGCCAAAGTTGCTGCGCGCTTTTTACAGGATTTTTCCAAGTATCACCGCGATCTGAAGCGGCTGGAAACTTTGAATGCCGCGCTCGACTCAGTGAATCTGGTCAACACCGAAAAGCTGCGCGAACTTTCCCGCATGAACGGAACGCTTTACGAATTCCTTCTGCCGGAAGAGCAGCAGGACTTGCAGGAAGACCGCGTGCTGCGCCACGTGGTGTTGAAGGCCGACGTGCGCGATTCCACGCGGCTCACTCGCACCTTGATGGACAAAGGTCTCAATCCTGCGTCCTACTTCAGTTTGAATTTTTACGATCCCGTCAACAAGCTTCTGAATAAGTACGGAGCGCAAAAAGTTTTTCTCGAAGGCGATGCCATTATTCTGGCTATCCTCGAACGCGTCGGCGAGCCCGGACTGGCCGTAAGCCGCGCCTGCGTGCTGGCCCGCGAGATCATCGAGATCGTGCGCGGCTACAACGCCCTCATGCAGCGCTCCGGCATGCCCGGCCTCGAGCTGGGCGTGGGCATCACGCTCCAGGAGTCTGCCCCGCTCTATCTGATGGATGGCGAACATCAGATCATGATTTCGGAAGCGCTGAACGAGAGCGACCGACTTTCTTCCTGCAACAAGCGCGCCCGCAAGGTCATGGAATCGCAGGCCGGACCGTTTCACGTCTACGTGTTCCAGGCTGCGGGCGATCTCACCAAAGGCGATCCCACGAAGGATGAAGCGGCGAATCCGGAAGACTCCATCCTCAGCTTCAACCTGGGTGGCATTCGCATGAACGAGGCCGCGTTCCGCAAGCTGGAGCAGGAGATTTCTCTGGTGCCTCTGGCGGTAAAGCTGCCGCATTCGATTGCTTCGTCCGATAAAGGCGAGTACAAGCTGTTCAGCGCTACCGTGCCGGTCGATCGCGACATCTTTCGCAAGATCGTGGTGCGCGTGAGCCGCGTGCCGCGAGTCAATGTTGAGGACTTCTCAGTCCAGGGCTGGACCGATCGCACCTACTACGAAGTCTGCACTGATCCTGCAATCTACGCCGCGCTGGAGAAGAAGAAGGGCGCTGCGAGATAGCTGCGAGTATCTAGTACCTGGTACCCAGACAAGCCGAACCAATGACCCGCTCGCGGGATAGAGCAAAATAAAGTTGGTGCGAGGTTTCCGGCGCCGCCCCGGCTTATTCCTTGCGAGCTGGAAGTGGGTACCCCTCCCCCACCCCCCTCAATCTTTAGAATCATGGGGGTAAGCATGTTTTGGTCCGCAAAATCTAGATGTCAAAGAACTTACATGCCAAAATCTAGACAACAAAGGACTTAGGATGCGCGACTGGGCGTGTTCTAAGTCGTTTTGGTGCTATTAATCAGTGTTTCAAAAAAAATGGTATGACCGCAAGGTCAGATGTCACAAGGGGGCTGTGGAAATTCTTCCGACTGGGTTGCTTCGTGTCGGCGGACCACCCTTTCGCAAAGAGCGCGGAAGGATGGGCCACCGCCCCACGGACGAAAGTTGACAGCGCCAGCTTTGCGCTACGTCTATCTAGCGCGTGCCGGGCAGAATATGAAAGACAGCTAGTGTCTTGTCATCAACTTTAAACTTCTTTATCAAAATGCCTCTTCGCGCTTGTTTCTTTCCTGGAGCGACAAGTCTCCAACCCTTCCCAACGGGTAGTTGTTTCGCGCGTTCCAGCGTTGTTTTGGGTGCAACTCCAATTTTCCTTGGTGCCATAGTGCTCCACAGCATAGCCCCATACACTCACGGGCCGCAACTCTCTCCGACCCTTCGTCCGGCTTGATACACTTCTCTTGAACGATGCGTTAAAGGAATGACATGCGCACGGGCTCATTACTCGAATGGCTCAATTTCATCGTGCTCTTTCTGACTTTGGTTTGTGTTGCATGGTATCTCCGTGAGACACACAAGATGCGCAAGGCGGCAGAGCATCAAGTGAAGGCGGCACACGACCAACTGACCGCGAGTCACGCACAGGTAAAGGCAAGCCAGGGTCAGGTGACGGCGGCCTTCGATCAGCTTGCTGCGATGCGACAGCAGACCGCCGTTGCGCTGGACCAACTAGAAGGGCAGATTCGCCCCGCGTTGGTTGCGCGTGTCACTAACCACGGCGTGGAACTCATCAATATCGGGAGTGGCCCCGCGTTGCATGTACAACTCTCGCCAGCGGACAGGAGTAGGGGGGCGTACCTAGCTGTCCACCCGTTTCCGGAGCGACATGATCCAATTCCATTCCTGGAGGCGGGACAGACGCGCCAGACCATCGTGCAATGCGTTGCCAGTCCTCACTTTCCTGGCGCACCAGTGCTGAATGATCGCAGCCTTCAATGCACGTACAAGAGCCTTTCAGGTCGGGTCCACTATACGGTTGTGGACTTCACGGGTGCAAATGTTGACGATACGCGGTTTTACGAGCACGAGCCGGGAGAGTGAGGCTCTTGGGGAAAGATCGTAATGGTGTGGAAGGCGCTTGAGCAACCGACAGCGGCGGAGTTACGCGACCTAAAGAAACAGTTTGCGGGAAAGGCGCGTTTCTTAGTGGATGAGAGCATGGGAGAGCGCGTAGCGGAAATCCTCCGTGAGCGCGGATTCAATGCAAAATATGCCGCAGAGTGCGGGCTGATTGGCCATAGCGATGAAGACGTGTTTGCGACTGGGTGGGCGGACAAGCGCGTCATCTTCACACACGATTCTGACTTTATGGATGACCGACGGTTCCCTTCTCACCGAAATCCAGGCATCGTGCTGATTCATCCGGGCGCGGAAGGCAGGGATAACGACGGGTTGCTCGAGTGCCTCTTCAAGACACTCCTAATAGCGGGCGATAGCGGAAAATGGTTTTTCCATCGGAAATTAGAATTTACCTCCAACGAACAACTTAAAATCCGTTCAAATCTTAACGGTAGGTCTACTGAGGCTCGGTATCTCTGGCCGGAGAGAGGGGACGTAGCGATGGAATGGGTTGATGAACAGTAGAGAGTCACGATTTTGCAGAGGCCCTTTGGAATCCCCGCTCCCAGCTGACGGCCAGGGCTAGAAGCTGAGAGCCCTTAAAACTTCCCCGGCCGGAACGGAATCCAGAACGTGGCTTCCACGTCCACGGGAGTGCCGTTTTTTATGGCGGGCTGGAATTGCCACTTGGCGATGGCTTCGGTGGCGAACTGGTCGAGGCGGTCGTCGGCGCTGCGCAGCACGCGGACGTTGCCCACGGTGCCGTCGGCGTGGATGATGCCGTAGAGGATGACGGTTCCGCCCACGTTCTGCCGCATCAGTTCCAGCGGATATGCGGGATCGACTTTGCGCGTGGCCGACGGCGCGGAGAGATCGGACGCCGGTTCGGCGGAAGATGCAGCGCCGGAAGACGCAGCGGCGGCGCTTGCATCCGGCTTGAGCTGGGCGAAGCGGATGATCCAACTGCCTCCGGCGGAATTCAGGTTCGGCATGTTGAGGCTTAGCGAGTAGAACTTGCGGTTGCCGAAGACGGCGCGTTCTTCCTGGGAGAGTTTGCTCTCACTGGCGGGTTGCATGGGCTGGGTGGAGACGCGGGCTGGGCGGGCGTTTGCGAGCAGGTTCGGATTTACGGCGTACGCGCTTGAGTTTTTCGTGGCGGGATCTCCGGCAACCGGCGACGGAGCATTCGAGGCCTTGCCGACGTAGAGTCCGGCAGGCAGGTCGCCGCTGTTTTTCTTTCCTGATCCACTTGCATTCTCTTTCCCGCTTCCAGCGTTCGCGCCTGCCGCGCCAGACGCTCCGCGATGGCCTTCGGGAGTTGTGGCGAACGTGCCGCGACGATTGCCCGCGGGTGGATCGGGCGGCGCGCCCACTGCGGGATGCAGGTTGAGGGCAATCACGCCGCTGCCGGATCGCGAGCGTCCTGCCGCGCCCAGCGCGGGCGGAGGCGCGATCACTTCGGGTGAGCGCTTGCCCAACGCGGTGGTGTTTCTGCGCGAAGGCGCGCGCTGTTCGTCGAGAGTTAGCTGGGGGGAGGGCGCGATTACGGAAGCGTGTCCGATGTTGAGATCGTCGAGACGGAGCGTGGCTGCGGCGTCCACGGTTGGGGGCGGAGCAATCACGTCCGGCTGCGGGACCTGAAGAGTTTCGCGCGCCTTGGACTGCAATTCGGGCGGAGGAGCGATGATGGAACGGTCCATGAGCGGCGCCAGTCGCGTGATCTCCGAGACGGGCACGGCGGGAGCGGGGCCGATGGGAAGCTGTGGCTTGTCTGACCAGGCGACGACGTTGGGCAAAGCTACGTCGTGCTGCAACTGGATGTTGGGAGCGGTGACGATGGTCTGCTTGCGATTGTCGGCCTCCCGAGGCAGGGAAATGATGGGCTGAGCAGAATATTCGGGGTCAGCCTTGCGCGGTGGAGTGGAATCCGGGCGGCGCGTGTCGAGCGGCGGCAGGTATTCCGAAGGCGTGTAGAAGACGACGTCGGCCTTGGTGAACGTGGGCTGAGCGGTGGCGTGAGGCTGCAAGGCCAGGAAGCGCGATCCCGCCCAGATCAGGGCTAGCGCTAGAACGTGATACGCGCCGGACTGAAGGAAACGGCCCCAGGGAAGTTTTCGCTCGACGAAAACGTCGGGCCAGAAGTCGGCGGGAGCGGAGTCGAGGGGCAGCGGGTCGGGAACGCGGAAGAGGTCTCGCAGATTCCTGAGGAAATTGCTGAACCATGGTTCCGGCTTGATCAGGAGGAGCAGGTCCGGGGCCGGTGGGTCAGTCTCGACCTGGAGGGGTCCCGGGGCTGGGGGCATTGTTCTATGTTAGATGGAAAATTGGGTTTGGGGTAGGTGCGGAAATCATTTACCACGGATGACACGGGTCGCACGGGGTTTATTCGGATACGATGTAGGCGGTAGGGAGTCGCCTTCCACATGAAGAATTTTTTCGTCATTTTAGTTTGTGTTTTGATCCTTAGTAACTTTCTCTTCACCTGCGCGGCGGGCGCGGAGGAAGCTAAGACTCCGCCGCCTGCGCTGCGCGAGGTAAAGTCTGGCAAGGAATATTCCGGGATGTCCTTCGTGGTCAATTCTACGACCTCTGGTAGTAGACGCCCCCCAGCTTTAGTCTGGTTTCCGTGCGCCCGATATTCGTCGTCACCCTAGTGCTCCTGCTCGCGCCCACGCTCCACGCCCAAAACTCGCGCGGATCGCTGCGTGGCACGGTGCAGGACCCGACCGGCGCCCGCATCCCCTCCGCCAGGATCGTGGCCCAACTGGCAAACTCCTCGGTGCGGCGCGAAGCCACCAGCGAAGACCGGGGCGAGTTTCGCATCGACGACGTGCTGCCCGGCAACTATCGCATCACCATCACCGCCGCGAGCTTTGCCCCGGCGCAAGCGGATGTAGTAATCGCCGTCGCCACCGGTCGCGACATTACGGTCACGCTTAAGCCCTCGTCCTTGCCGGAGACGGTGAACGTTACCAGTGTCGCCTCTTCCATCACCACTCAGGAGATTGATCTCGCCAGCGCTGTGCATCAGGGTGTTGTCTCCACGCAAGATCTGGAAACTCTCCCGCTCGCCGCGCGCAGCTTCGCCAACATCGCTTACCTCGTTCCCGGCACCGAGCCGGTCGAACCTTCCGATCCTACGAAGGCCCGTATCACCGCGGTCTCCACGGGCGGGAGTTCCGGGCTGAACAACGAACTTTCCGTCGATGGCGGCGATAATTCCGACGACTGGATTGGCGGCTTTCTACAAAACTTTTCTCCCGACGCGATCCAGGAATTCGCCGTGCGCACCGCCCAGGAAGATGCCGACACCGGAGGCACCACCGCAGGCTCGGTCGTGATCACGACGAGGCGCGGAACCAACGAGTGGCACGGCAGCGGCGCTTTCTACGAGCGCGCGGCCGCCCTCAACGCCCGCTTCCCCATCGAGAATCCCGCGCCCAACCCCAAGCAGCCATTCTCACGCCAGAACTACGTTGCCACGCTGGGTGGACCTCTAAAGAAGGACAAGGTCTGGCTCTTCTCTTCGCTCGAGTACATCCACGAGAACGCCAGCATCGCCTACAGCGCGGCCAGCACCGCGCAGTTCGACGCGCTAGCGCAATTGGCGTCCGACGGACTGATTCCCGGCGTCAGCTCCATCCCCGTGCCAGCGAACGTTCCCATTCCTTTCCGCGACTACATCGGATTGCTCCGCTTCGACTGGGCGCAATCCTCGAAGTCGCAATGGTTCCTGCGGACTTCGGAAGACAACTACCTCACGCACAACGCTCTGGTGCAGCAAGCCACGCTGCCCTCCACCGGACTCACCACGCACAACAATTACTGGAACTCCGTCGTCAGCAACACTTACGCGTTCAATTCGCGATGGCTCGGGACGTTCGTATTCGACGCCAGCGAACTGCACCTCACTCAGGCCCGCAACTCAACTCTGGGCTTTGCCCTGGCTTTCCCTTTCAGTTCTACATCGCAAACCGTCTCTGGATTCGAAACCTTCGGCGACAATCAGTTCGCCACTCCCATCACATTTTTCCCTGACCTGCGGAATCAGGAAAAATACCAGCTCCGTTACGACGTGAGCCACGCCGTCGGCGACCACGCCTTCAAGTTCGGCGTCAATTTCATTCACGAGCCGGTGCTGAGCGGCGCGTTTCCCGGAAACTCCGAAGTACTGTATTCCTTCCCGCAGGACCCGGCCTTCTACATCGCTAATCCTGCTCAGTTCCCGGTCGACCTGGCCGCGGGTGCTAACCCCAAACCCGCCAGTGACGGCAGCTTCTCACAAAGCGTGCAGCGGTTAGCACTTTACGCCGAGGATTCCTGGCGCGTGGCGCGACACCTCACACTCAACTACGGACTGCGCTACCAAACCACCTTCGGACTCTTCATCGCCTCGGGCGTCAGCCAGACACAAAACCCATCCTTCCCATTGCTGCCTTCGCTGGGCTTCCCACTCAGCCCGCCACACGACGACCGCAAGCAATTCGGACCGCGCCTGGGCATTGCATACTCCCCCGGCGACAGCGGAAACACCGTGCTCCGCGCCGGTTTCGGACTCTATTACAACGACCTCGCGCAGAACGGCTGGGCCACTGCTTTTCAATCGGTCAACGGAGGAGTCAATCCACCAGCCGTTTTGATCGATCCGAATTACAAGACTCCTTACGCACTTCACGCCACGGGGGGCGTACAACACGCGTTCAATCCCGATTGGACTATGAGCGCCGACTACACTCACGAAGAAGGCAACCACGCCTATCGTGCCTATCCGTTCTCAATCGCCACAGTTTTCCGGACCGACAATCGCTCCAGCTACAACGCCCTCATGCTCCATGTGCAGGGAAACGTTTCGCGCGGCTTCAATCTCGTCGCCAACTACACGCTGGCCAAGGCGCAGACCTGGGGCTGCGTGCTGGGCGAGCTTTTCGACTATGTCAACGGCGTGTGCGATCCGCAGAACGCGTTCGCGCCGGGCGATTACGGGCCTTCGGGAGAAGACGTCCGTCACCGCTTCGTGCTTGCAGGAACGTTGCACCTGCCCGGCGGCTTCGAGGTGACCACACTCACTCAGGCCGAGAGCGCCCGCCCTTTCACCATCACCACTACCGACAACAGCAGCCGGATTTCCGTGAACGGAGTGAAGACGCCACTCGATGCTTTCCGTGGCACGCCATACATCCAGGCCGACTTGCGTGTCAGCCGGCCCATCAAGATTGGCGAACGCTGGGAAATCCTGCCCTTCGCCGAGTTCTTCAATTTCTTCAACCGCAACAATCCCGGCGCCAACTATGTAGCAAACGTGGGCGCGCTTTCGATTGTTCCCGCCGCCGAGGCGCAGGCCGGAAACGTCACCGACATCTGCACCAACGCGGATTGCTCGACGACGAAACCGGTCACCAGCCTGAATCAATTGCGCGTGCCCGGCGGCGGCCTGGGAGATTTCTTCGGACCCGGCACGACCGTAGGAATTCCATTCGCCGCGCAACTCGGCGTGCGCGTGAATTTCTAGCGCTTAAGGTCAAGTCACCTGCGGAATTAACGGACCAGCCATTCGGTCGCGGTGTGCACACGCACCAGCAATTCGCTGTAGGTGAGGACCAGAGTCGCCGCCACTGCTACTGCAGCGCACAGCGCGTATCCCAGTGAATATCGCGGGGCGGCGTTCTGCGGCCGCTCCGTCCACGCAATCAAACGTTCCACGCGCGCATTTACAGATTGCGCCGGTCTGTGGACCAAAGCTGTGGTCAGGTCCGCCGGCGCTTCCAGCGGAGCCAGCCCCGACAACTTAATTACTGCCGCCGCCAGATCCAGAGCTTCAGAAGCGCTCGCGACCGCGGCATCGTCGGCGGCCATTTCAGTGGCTTCGCGCCACGCACTCTCCAGTTCTACCATTCCAGGAAATGCCACCAGACGTAGAATCAGTTTCCTCAGGTTGTCCCGGCGGCGCACATGGACCACCTCATGCCGGAGCGCAGCTTCTAATTCCCGCTCGCTCAGCACAAACTCCGCTGCCCGCGACAACCACACACTAGGCCACAGAACTCCCGCCGCGGTAAGCGGCGGAGCCGTCCCCGAAAGCCGCAGCACTGGGACCGAGGCTCTCGAATCCAGGGGGCTTGAACAGATCAGGCACGCATCGCTCGACCACTGCGAGATGGTTCGCCAAGACCGCACCCAGGCGGCTGCCGCTTCCCACATTCCAGCCATCAGCACGGCCAACCCACAAAAGCCCAGCGTCACCGGCACTGCGCCCAGCGGTTCATTCACAACATGAGGTTCGAGCAGCAGAAACGAGGGAACGGCCAACGCCAGGGTGGCCGCAGTTGCCAGCACAAATGGCGCCGTGCGCAGGGTAAAGAGCAAGTCGGCACAACGCCTAGCCGGAAGACGCTCAGCGTAAGAAAACGCCTTCCGCCACGCTCCACAAACTACCAGCGACAGGGCGCTGTAGAGCATGACGAAGATGGAGAAAGAAACCGCGATCCCGCGCAGTGCGAACACTATTCTCTCTCCTTCGGGAACGTCTCGCGCCGCCCCAGTTCCCGTTGACCCGCTTCCCGCCGGTAAAGCTCGCGGCGCTTGGTTTCCACCAGCTTGCGCAAGTCCTCGAGCAACTGCGCGTCTCGTTCGCCCAGGATTTCCACCAGAAATGAAAGCGGAAGAGACGAAGCCGGACTGGCATCCAGAAATTGGCGAAAAGCGTGCCCCGCCGCCTCGCGATGCATCTCCTCGCGGCTGAATCGCGGAGCGTAACGGAACGCCCTACCTTCCTCCGACCTCGTCAGCAGGCCCTTCTTGTAGAGCCGGTCCAGCGTAGTCATCACGGTAGTGTAGGCCAGGTCGTCGCAGCCGCCTTCGACTAGATCGCGGACGGTCGCGTGGCCCCTCGCCCACAACGCCTCAAGCATGCGCTGTTCCAGCGGTCCAAGCTGCCGCGAAGAGCTTCGAAATGGATGGAAAATCCGCATCCGGGTGGTTCTAACTGAACTCCGGATTCTATCCTCAGGCGGCCTCATGCGCCAGAGGACTTTCTTCTCGTTTTTTCGGGACTACACCGGACCGTCAGGCCGCGCCCTCCTGGGTCTTCTCCGTCACATCCTCGATCGCCAGCAGGATGAAGGCATGCCCGTGCTGCAGTTCAACCCGGCGCGCGTTGAGCAGCATTTCGCGCGTTCCAAGGTGGGGAAAATTATGGCTCATCTGGAAATCGTCCACGCGGGAGTTTCGCGGGACAATTTCCTCGAGCAGATGGCGCAGCCTCGGGATGTCCCACTGCCCGTTGCCCAGTTCATAGATCAGGCGCGCTTCCGTTTCTTGCGGGGTCACCTCGAACGTCCGGTAGAACGCCGGATTCGCCGCGGTAACCTGGAGCCCGGCATCCAGCACCAGGATTGGTTCTCGCGCGCTCTCGACAATCGTGTCCGCGTACTCGCGCGTCTGCTCCAGCGAGCGCTTAAGGGCATCGATGTTTTGCAAACTGATCACCGCGCCTTCGATCTTGTGGTCCCAGGTTTCGTAGGGCCGCACGTGCAGCATGTGCCACACGCCTTCCTTGGTGCAGACCTCGCGTTCCTGCGGCGTCGTAAGATCGATCACTCTCCGGACCATGGGCTCCATGTCCTGCAAATCCAGATTCGGCCGGATCTGCCCCAGCCGCCGGCCCACATCGCTGGGCAACAGGTTTAGAACCTTTTGCGCCGGCGGGCTAAAGCGGCGAATGCGCAAATCGCTGCTCACCATGACCACTGGAATATCAACCTGCCCCAGCAGATTGAGCAGATCGTTATTCGCAGAGCTTAGTTCCGAATTGCGGTTCTGCATTTCCTCGTTCAGGGTCGTCAATTCCTCGTTCGTGGATTGCAACTCCTCCTTCGCGGTCTCCATTTCTTCATTCGTGCTTTGCAGTTCTTCGTTAGCCGACAACACCTCCTCGTTGACCGACTTGAATTCTTCCAAAGTGCTTTCGTGATCTTCGATCAGCGACCCTAACTGCTCCCGCAACTGCACCATCTCGCGCTTCAGGTGCTCGTTTTCCCGCGCCATGGGCTCCGGCTTCCTGGCTTTCCCGCTGGCCTTGCCCAGCGGCCGGGCGGGCGCCGCCGCTTCCTGGAACACAATCACGTAATAGCGTTCCTGTGCAGCTTGCCCGTGCAGGGGGAGCACTTCCAGGTCTACGTCCCGCATCTTCCCCTCCGATTGAAACCGCACCCCTGCTCTGCGCACCGCTGCCTTGGTTTTCTTGGCAATACTCAATGCCGCACGCAGGTCCACCAGCAGGCCTTCGCGCGCCATCTTCGAAAGACTGAAGGTGGGATGCCCCGCCGCCGGCTCCAGATACGCTCCGGTCTTCCCCTGGAACTGCACAATCTCCATTTGATCGTTCACCACGATGCTGGCGGCAACAAATCGGTTGATGAGCAGTTGCTCCACTTCGTTCTCCACCGTAAACGGAGCCGGCAATTGTCTCCCTGTCCTTGCGTCTTCGATTCGGCGCGGCGAATAGTCCGTGCTCGCGAAGTAAGTCGCCAGGCGCGCCGTGGTCTTCCTCTTCTGATAGATCTTGTCCTTCTTGTCCACCAGAGCAAAGTGGTCGCCGAATCCTCCCAAACTTTCCGCTTCCCCCAGCATCAGGTAGCCGCTGGGTTTCAGCGAGTAGTGCAAGGTTGGGATGACCCTTCTCTGTAAGACCGGGCCCAGATAGATCAGCAGGTTGCGGCAACTCACCAGGTCGAGGTTCGAGAAAGGCGGGTCTTTCACCAGGTTCTGCTTGGCAAAGATGCACATATCTCGCACCGATTTGTTGACCTGATATCCGCCATCCTGTAGCACGAAGAATCTCTTTAAGCGCTCCGCTGAAATGTCCGAAACCGCGGCCTCCGTGTACAGGCCGGTGCGGGCCGTGTCCAGCGCCCCCTCGCTGATGTCGGTGGCGAAAATCTGGATGGCGATGGCGGCCTGCGAGATGCTCCGGGTGTGCGCCCACAGATATTCCAGCAGGGTGATGGCAATCGAGTAGGCTTCCTCACCCGTGGAGCAGCCGGCCACCCAAACCCGTATGGGATTATCCGGCTTGCGGCCCTCAAACAATTTGGGATAAACATGCTTGCGCAGCGCCAGAAACGCTTCCGGCTCCCGGAAAAACCCGGTCACGTGGATCAGCAAGTCGCGGTAAAGCTCGTCCAGTTCTTCCGGCTTTCTGCCAATGAAACGAAGATAGTCCTTCAGCGTTTCGATCTTGTGGACAACCATGCGCCGCCGGATACGCCGTTGCAGCGTGGTGTGCTTGTAGTTGGTGAAATCGACCCCGTTCGACTCGCGCAACAGCCCGAACAGCGCGTCCAGGTCGGCGCCCACCATTCCCCGAAACCCTTCCATCGCCGGCGGCACAGTCCGGGACACATAAGGATGCTGGCTGATCCCCCCCAACTCGCGCGCAATGTCTTTGGGAGACAGGATGAAGTCGATATAGCCCGCGTTCACCGCGCTGCGCGGCATGTCCGGATATTTCGCCGAGTCTTCATCCTGGGCAAAGGTAATTCCTCCCGCCGCCTTGATGGCGCGGCAGCCCTCGGTGCCGTCCGACGCCGTGCCCGACAAAATGACGCCGATGGCCTGTGGCCCAACGCTCTCCGCCAGCGAGCGAAAGAAACCATCGATCGGCATGTGCTGCCCGTGCGCCAGCACGCGCGGGCCCAGTCGCAGGATCCCGTTCTTAATGGTCATGTTCGTGTTGGCCGGAATTACGTACGCGCGGTCGGGCTCCACGACCATGCCGTGAGTGACTTCGGCGACCGGGACCTTGGTGGTCCGCGCCAGGATTTCCTGCAACACGCTGCCATGTTTGGGGTCGAGATGCTGCACCAGCACGAACGCCATGCCGGTCTTTTCTGGCAGGTAGCGCAGCAGTTCGGAGAATGCCTCCAAGCCGCCCGCCGACGCCCCGATGCCCACGATAGGGAACAATCGGGGAGACGCTTCCACATCCTTCTCTGCCGCTTTGTGACGCGGTTTGGTTTGCTTGCGTGCAGAACTCTTCATGGAGCTCCTCCCAAAGCGAACAACTCCCAAGGAGCCGAGGGCCCGTGAATCTGCTTCCCCTCTGTCGATTGCGACAGGCCCTGCTAGCGCGACCGCGCCCGCAAGAAGATTCGAGCGCATTCTAGTCCACGCGGTTTGCAGGGTCAACGAGTCGAGCGAAGAAAAACGGCGCGACAGCACGCACTTTCCCAAAATGGTACGGAAAAGAAACTAAGCAGTGGGGACAGCCGCCTCGGCTGTCCAGCCAAGCGTAGCGAGGCGTTCATCTTTCACTCGCCGTCGGCTTCAAAAGCTCCCGCTCGATCCTCTGCCTGATCTCATTCCGCACCCGGCGGAATATCGCCAACTTCTCTTCGTGGGATCCGGTTGCCTCAGCAGGATCTTCGAGGCCCCAGTGCAGAGACTTGTACGTGTTCGGAAAGATCGGGCATTGCCGTTTGGCATTGTCGCAGACCGTAACGACATAAGGTATCGCCTGGCCGACAAACTCCCGCACATCCTTCGATCGCTGCTGAGAGATGTCGATCCCAATCTCGCCCATGGCTTCGACGGCCAGCGGGTTCAACCCTTTCGGTTCGACTCCAGCGCTCAGCGCCTCGAACTCCCCGCCCGCAACATGACGCAAATATCCCTCCGCCATCTGGCTTCGGGCGGAGTTGCCGGTGCAAAGGAAGAGAACCTTCGGCTTAGACACTGGAGTGCTCCGCCGTAGGCGCGCAACAGCCAGGAGCGCAGCACGCGGCATCCGCCGGTTCGGTCCGCGTCTCTGGCAGATTGTCTTTGAGAACGACGAATACTTCCCACTCGTTGCCATCCGGATCATGTACCCACGTCTTATCCTGCGTCGCATAGCAGCAATCGGTCTGCATCTCGTCGCGAGTCACCAGGCCAGCGCCCGCCCATCGTTGCCGAACGCTGAGGACATCTGCGGTCGAACAGACCTGAATGCCCATGTGCGAAAGCGCTCCAGCATCTTTGAATGGCACTTGGTTAAGCGTGAAATTCAGCGGCGGATTCTGCACGTCGAACTTCGCGTAACCGGTCCTGATTTTGCTGGGCTCAATCCCAAACATCTTGCTGTAGAACGCGATGCTTTGTTCCACGTTCCTCACATTGATGGCAGGGTGCGCCTTCAAGGCAACCACTGTCTCTGCTGTCATGATTTCCTCCCAGTCATATTCGCAATGGCGAATGTGTTAAACGTACCATTCCCAAACACATTCGTCAAGGCATATGTATTTTGCTAGACTCTAGCCATGAAACCAAAGCCTTCGTTGGATGGGCTCTTCCGCGCCCTGGGTGATCCCACCCGCCTGCGCCTCCTCAATCTGATGGCCGATCAGGAAATCTGCGTCTGCTATTTCACGGAAGTCATCGGCGCGCCCCAGCCGAAGATCTCCCGGCATCTCGCTTATTTGAGGAAGGCAGGCATCGTCGCTGCCAGGCGCGAGGGCAAGTGGATGCACTACAGCCTGGCCGCTCCATCGAATCCGCATGTCGCTTCAGTCCTGAAGAGTGTGATCGAAGCTTTGCAGCAGGATAAAGCGCTACAGCGCGATCGCCAGCGGCTCAACCGCGCCTGCTGCGGCCCGAGGAGTCTCGTCCAACTGTTAGGAGCGCCAGCTCCATCCCTGCCGGCGTAGTGGAAGGAAAATTCTGGGGTGGGAAACGGGAATCGAACCCGCAACCGTCGGAGCCACAGTCCGGTGCTCTGCCAGTTGAGCTATTCCCACCGCCGCTTTAATTATATCTCTACTCGAGGAACCAGGGGCTCCTGCCTGCGCCCTGTGCAAAACTTTCTATTTTCCTGTGACATCTAACCTTTACTCCGATTTTTTCTTCGCTTACTCTGGGACCGTTGGCCAGGATGTTGTGCCGCGCAGTTCCGGACACCTCGCGGCCCTGCCCTAATCCCACGCGAGACTGTGGGCAGGACATCTGAAGGCGGGCGTTCACGTGGCTTCCCTGGAAAGCCCAGGGCTGGCGCCCGTTGAGGGGTGATCACTCTTCAGCTAAAAAACGGCTGCACCAGGAACCAAGCAGGTGAGTCAGGCTGGAAAAGGACAAGCAGAAGAAAAAAGAAGAGAAACTATCGAGAACTCCAGAAAGCAAGACGGAAAATCGGGATAGCTCAGCCTGGCGCTCGGGCTGCGGTGCCGAAGTGGCGAATTCTACGTTCACAAGTCCTGAGGAGAATTCTGTCTGCAATCAAAGAATGTTGTGATCTAGCCCCGCCCGACGCCCACGTATTCAAATCCCATGGCGCGCAGCCGGACGGCATCCAGCAGGTTCTTCGTATCCACGATGAGGGGCTTCTTGAGCAGGTGCTTGATCTTGTCAAAGTCGAGCACGCGGAACTCCGGCCAGCCCGTACCGACGACCAGCGCGTCCATGCCTTCCGCCGCCGCGTACGCCGTCTCGCAATAACGTACCGAACCATTCAGCCGTAACTTCGCCTCGGAAAGGGCGACAGGGTCATAAGCCCGGACCCGCGCGCCTTTGGCGACCAGACACTCAGCCAACCGCACCGCGGACGAACCCGCCACCGAATTCGTATTCGGCTTGAAAGCCAGTCCGAGAATTCCTACGTCTTTGTTCTCCACTGAATTCAGGGCGAGAGCAATCTTATCGACCAGGTGGTCGGCAAGAGAATGGTTGACGTCCCGCGCCGCGCTCAACACCTTCAGCGGAACGCCGTTGGCCAAGGCCAACTGCGCCAGCGAATCCATGTCGGACTCGGCAAACACGCCGCCCATGCCCGCTCCCGGCTGCAAGCAGCGCGGAGCGATCTTCTTGTCAAGGCCGAGCGCCAGGGCCAGGCTGACTGCGTCCGCGCCCACGCGCTCGCACAGCGCCGCAACTTCGTTGATGAATGAAATCTTGGTGGCCACAAACGCCGTCGCCGATTCCCGCACCAGCTCGGCCGTCGCCTGGTTGGTCACAATCACCGGCACGCCGCGCATCACCAGCGGATGAAAAATCTGCTTGAGCATCTGCACGGCTTCGTTGGAGGTCGAGCCCAGAATCAGCCGGTCGGGCCAGTTGAAGTCTTCCACGGCGCAACCATCGGTGAAGAACATGGGCTGCGAGACGATCGTGCCCGCCAGGCCCGCATCTTTCAGCGATTTTTCCAGCTTCGCGGCCGTGCCCACCGCCACCGGAGTCACGATGGTCAGAATCGGAGGCTTGGTCGCCAGCCGGGCAATCCGCATCACCACGTCGGCCAGGCTGTCGGCAGTGTCTTCCGCCAGAAAAATAACTTGTGTCTTGCGCGCGAAAGATTCGATATCGGTGGAATACGCCAGCCGCCCCGCCCGAACATTGCGCCGGATAATCTCTTTCAGGTTCTTCTCGAAGAATGGGATGTTACCCTGGGCCATCTCAACCATGCGCGTCCGGTCAGGATGACAGCAGGAAACCGGAGTGCCAAAATCTGCCAGACAAGCCGAAATCACTGTCCCCAGGTAACCCGAACCGTAGACCCCGATCTGCATTCTTGCCCCTCCGGCCTGGCTGAAGCGCGCCCGAAAGCTGGCTGCCGGCGCGGACTTCGCGTACTTCGCGTACTTCCCTCTCTTTTATGTACATTGCGGCCAGCCCCCGCGCAACGCACGGGAGGGAAATGTACCAGGGGCCATGTGGACTCGGCAGGGAGTAACGTAACAGACAGGTAATCAGGCGGGGGTTACCGGGGGTGGTAAACCGCTTGAATGTTCCGGGCGGGTGGCCCACCTTTTACGATGTTTGTGTGCACCATTCCCACAGAGGGTGCCCCATCCTTGCGTTTTTTGCAAGGGTGGGCGGCGATGCGCTAGTGTCCTAATAGTTCGTTGCTACTCAGTGTGCTGCGGACTAGGCGGGTCTTGCGGCGATGCCAACAAGAGCTGAATGTAACAATCCTCGTGTACGGGTTTACCGTTCTCGTCAGTTTTGGCGGTTTCGACGCCGACAGGCTCACGGCAAATGGAGCAGACCAAGATTGGATGCAGGGGTGCGGACATAGCCCAAGTCTCCTCTGTGATGGAGAGCCGGACCGGAAAATTATCCCTGTGTAGCGGCGGAATAGCAAGCAAGAAAAAGCCCCGACTCCTGTCTCCCCCTCGTTGAAGGAATCGGGACGTCCGCGATCTTTCGGCTGAAACCCTAATCCCGACGCGAAACCATGACAAGAGTCTTTGGACTCCGGTCGTCCTAAGAGTGCATTGCTCCGTCAGGACGCGCTAAAACTAGTCAGCGGAGACGGTTTTAGGGCTGCCGTCACTAAAGGCGGGTGGCCCACCTTTAACGATGTTTGTGTGCACCATTCCCACAGAGGGTGCCCCATCCTTGCGTTTTTTGCAAGGGTGGGCGGCGATGCGGTAGCGTCCTATTAACGCACTATTAGGACACTACCGGCGATGCTGCGTGTGCTACATGATTTGTTCAGACGACGTGACCAAACTGATGCCGGCGAGATCAAGAGTCTGGGCCACCGCCCAAGGGGAAGTCAATGCAGGCGGGCGGCAGCTCTTACGGCGAAACCAAACTCCCACCGAGCGGTACCGGGGCCAGGTCCACCCAACAGTTTTGCGCGTCTTCGCGGACGAAGGTGAGGCGGTCGAGCAGGATGCGGCGGCTTCCCGTGTACTCCCGCCAGCGTGCGCGGGCGATTTGCAGGGCTTCTTCGGCAGCTTGCTGGTTCGCCATTTTCACGATGGTGAGGTGAGGGATGTAAGGCCACTCCTCGGCGAAGGCCAAAGTCTGCTTGTTCAGTTGGTCGTGCAGCTCCTGCAAACGCGCCGCCCCATAGGCCACGCGGATGTAAACCGTGGGCGTAGTGGGAATAAAGGTTTGCATGTCACCCAGAGTTACTTCGAAGGGCTCGGCCTGGCTGCAAGTCCTCGCCACTGACTGGAGGGCCTCGCCTTCCGTCCCGCATAGGAAGCGCGGCGGCAGAAGCGTGAGATGGGCCGCGAGATGCGGCAAATCGGGATGCAGCTCACGCCGCAGGTTCTCGACGAACTCTCCCACTGGACTCTTAACGTAGGCGACTAACGCATACCGCAGGCTCTGCATACTCAGAGAAAAATTATAGCGCGTTCCGTCGTTTATAATCGGAGAGTCGTTAATTCAAGGAAGTCATTGCTGTTGACAAAGTCGGGGCGTAGCGCAGCCTGGTAGCGCACCTGCCTTGGGCGCAGGGGGTCCGCGGTTCAAATCCGCGCGCCCCGACCAAAAACTTCTTCTGCACTAACAAATCCGGGAAGCGCATTTCTTTGCCCGCTGAAATTTGGGTCCAACTTGGGTCCAAATAAGTGCGCCTCCAACCTCTCCGCTGCCACCCGCCGGTCTTCCGGCAGCGAATGCAGATACACCTGGCGCGTAATCTCACTCGATGAATGCCCCAGCAGAGCCTGTACGGTTCCGAGTGGCGTTCCGAGCGAATCATGCAGAGTGGCGTTCGAGTGCCGGAGCAAATGCCAGGTCACGTTGCACAATCCCGCAGCTTTCGCCGCAGGCTTGAGCTGACGACCTGAGAAATCTCATAAACACTGCACACTATTGGGCGTCAGAGACGGATGGCACACGTCAGGCCCTTCGCCGCGGCACAATATGTGTATTGCAGGTAGGACCAGCAAAGAACCACTAAGACAGGGAAGCCGTGGTCTAGGTTCTAAGGGAAGCGCACCAAGGCATCTGACTCCCCGGTGGATTTTGAGTTCCACACTGGGTTCTGAACCGTTTGGAAAATTCTCTACTCTACTATATTTATCAACGGCTTACCAGCACGTCGATTCGCACCGTCATGATCCGTTCTGCCTCATTTTGAACATGGAACTACTACAGTTTTACTACAGTGTTTCCTGCGAGAAGAGACCTTCGCCGACGTAACCACAACTCCGCCGGAAATTCTCAATGAGTGTAATGGCCTGATAGCGTCACTTGACAGCGGGCTTCCACAGACCTCGATCTCTGGGCAAGTCAACACGCATGTACTGGTAACGTCGGTCGGCACGCAAAGTTAGCGCTTTCTGATCCGGCGTGTGCAGCACCCACTGTTCGCCTTTTCGGTCATAGGGAACGGTTCTAAGGGTAGCGCCAAGGTCAAACTCGAAGACGGACCATGCCTTTTCAGGGAGGAATGAAAACCGAATTAACTTCTGGCCATCTAGCAGATCGGCGGCGCGCCGCATACTACGCTCGGTTGAGCCATTCCCAACATGTCTCCCGTTAGAAAGAACTTCCCAAGCGCAAGAATCGATTCTCAGGTACCACTCGCCATGAACAAAAACGTTCCGGCGGGCCAAGGCTTTTTGCACCTTTCGAGAAGTGCCCTTGCTCGCGACGGTTGGCTCGCGAACCTCCAAGTGCGGTTTCCCAAACTCAAGGCTGAAGAACGAACCGTATCCCGGTTTTACGTTCCAGCAAGGTTTCCCATAGATTTCGCGAAAGACTCTTTGAAAAATCGGCGCAGTCTGCATTCAGCGGAGTCTAATTGCACAAGTGCTTTCGATCAACTGGCGCAGCACGTTCTCGGTCAGTAGTTGACGTAATATCGCCTTATCGCTCATTGAGGGGTTTTGAGCGCTATGGCCTGGTTTCATCAGTCATCCTTGTGTCCGATGGGAACACCGTCGTAGTGTCGTGGTGTCTGTTCCAATATAGGAGGCTTGGATGCTAAGCCGTGTGAGGTGGCGCGCCGTGCTGCCCGCGGTTAACCTAGCCGTGTTCATCGCGCTCGCAGCGTGGGGGGCACAGCCAGTGCTACAAGCTGCTCTCACTCAAGAAGGCGGTGTTCCAGAAGGCAAATTCTCTTGGACATTTGAGAACCCTGAATACCCTTTGTTGCCGCTGGCCCGGCGTATCGCGGTTGCGGTAAATGCGCCGTCCTATGCGCTATCCGCGCTTATGGTCAGAGCGGTGGGGGCCAGCAACGAGAGATTCGCGAGCGCGGTCCTGTTTACGATGCCGCCGTTCGTTGTGCTTTTTTGGTATCTCACAGGACGTTGGGTTGACCGACGTACTGGAAACCATCCTGTTGTTGTTCAGCCACGGCGTCGGCTGGCACTATTGAAGAGCAGTGCGGTTGTTGCCGGATTGGTGCTGGCATTGTTCGCGTTCCGGACCGAGTATTTCCTGACGGGCGGCATTGCTGGTTGGCATGGCGAGACTCCCGTTGTGGCCGCAGCGACCTATGGTTTTACAGGATGGTTTTCCCTTTGGGAAGTTATGCTCATCGCCGCCGCCGTACGTTGCGGCGAGAGCGACCGACTAACCGCTGCTCGGGCAGATTGACGTAACATCGCCTATCACTCATTGACCAGGATCGGCCAATTCTCAATGAGTGAAATGGCCTGTTTGCGACAGCTATCCGCTAGGGGTCAGCGCGGCGTGAGAGATGGAACAGTCCTATCGCAAGCAACAAGAAAGAGAACCACCAGAGGAAGTAACCGATTCTGAGATCAAATCGGTCGGAACCGAAGCGAAGAAACCAATGTGCATTGACGATGAAAGCAGCAGTGGCGATCCACGCAGATGCACGCCGTACTGCGCGTGATCCGGCCCATACAACCCATACGGAGCCGAGCACGAAGAGTAGTGTTGTTGCCGCGCTCATGGTCGAAAGCATGACGTTGTACCATCCTTCGATGCTGCCACCTTCGTAGGGCCATACAGCGCATGCGGCTACACGGAAAGCTTGCCAGCCGGGTAGACCCTGCGGAAGTCTCACGCCCCCTTTTTCGACGGGAAGAAACCAAGCCGCCGCATGAACGAGCCATGCGCTAGCGATTAGAAAACGGGGTTTTCTCATTATCGAGTTACGTGCGCCTGCCTTTCCTGCACGGTAGACACGCACATTCTAGCTTGTTCCTCAGCCGTTCGATAGTCGCTGCTGTTGTAACATCGCCATTACGCTCATTGAGCCGTGGCCGGGGATTTTGAGTGCAATGGCCTGATTTCGACACTTTGATCGAGGTATTTCCGACGAGAAGAGTATCATCTGCCTATGGTTCGCCGTAGCATC
>Ga0210410_10000145_pt1 | contig 105759 bp, 87 predicted proteins | sample IncBWC4MmetaG_FD_161058 | JGI IMG/M metagenome (GOLD analysis project Ga0210410, IMG submission 161058) | Forest soil microbial communities from Barre Woods Harvard Forest LTER site, Petersham, Massachusetts, United States - Inc-BW-C-4-M | ecosystem: Environmental > Terrestrial > Soil >...
AAGCCGGGTCGAGAGTCCCGAGGATCGGCGCGTCCGCGTCGTGTCGCTCACGGCAAAAGGCAAAGAATTGATCGCGCCGATTTTTCGCAAACACGCCGCCGAAATCAGGAAAGTCTTTGCCGATGCGAGCCCGAAAGAGTTGCGAGCTTTTGAAACGACACTAAAAAAGATTGGGAAGCGCGCCGAGAGTCTGGGGACCGGCGTCAATCCAAAGTGTTTAAGCCAACGATGAGATACCGGCGTAGTGCGCCGATCAATCGAAATCAAAGTTGCCCTGGAGAAGTGACGTAAATGCAGATTGGAATCGACAGTTTCGCAGCAGCTATTTCCGACCCGGCCACGGGTCTCACGCTCAGCCCGGTGGAGCGCATGCACCATCTTCTCGAAGAGATTGAGCTTGCAGATAAAGTCGGCCTCGACGTCTTCGGCATTGGCGAACATCACCGGGCGGAGTTCCTCGACTCAGCTCCCGTTGTAATCCTCTCCGCTGCCGCCACGCGCACGGAAAATATCCGTCTCACTAGCGCAGTCACGGTTCTCAGCGCGTCCGACCCCGTTCGTGTTTTTCAGGAGTTTGCGACTCTCGACCTCATCTCGCGGGGCCGCGCCGAGATTGTCGCCGGCCGCGGTTCGTTCGTTGAGTCGTATCCCCTCTTCGGGCTCCGTCTTGAAGATTACGATTCGCTCTTTGCGGAAAAACTCGAGCTTCTCCTGAAAATCCGGGAAAGCACCAAAGTGCACTGGTCCGGAAAACACCGAGCGGCCCTTACCGGCCAGGCAGTCTACCCTCGCCCGCTGCAGGATCCGCTCCCTATATGGGTCGGTGTCGGCGGCACGCCCGAATCTTTCGTTCGCGCAGGAATGCTCGGGCTTCCTCTCATGGTTGCCATCATCGGCGGTGAGCCAAGGCGCTTTCGCCCACTGATAGACCTCTACCGCGAGGCTGGGAGTCGCGCCGGTCATTCTCCCGAGCAACTCACTGTAGGGCTTCATTCCGTCGGCTTTCTCGCGGACACCACGGACGAAGCCGCAGAAATATTCTTTCCAGGCTATGCGCACACGTTTACAGAGATCGGCAAGGAACGCGGCTGGCCGCCCGCCACACGCGCTCAGTTTGACGCTCTGCGTGGGCCTACCGGCGCGCTGCTGATCGGCGACGCTAAAACGGTCGCGAAAAAGATCCTTTACGTGAATGAAGTTCTGGGTGGCATTTCGCGCGTCACGTTTCAAATGGGTGTCTCTACGCTGCCACACGAAAAAATGCTGCACGCCATAGAAATCCTCGGCACTCAAGTGGCGCCTATCGTGCGGAGCGAGCTGAGTGTCACTTCTCTGCGCGCGTGAGGCATTTCCTGGCGATGGCCCGTGAACTGAAAGGACATGGTGATGCCGAAAGGCGAATACGAGATTTTTGAAGCTCTCGATCCTTTCTTCGCAGTCGTCATGGAAGGCTTACACGGACTTGTTGATGGCGATCATTATTTCGACACGATTGCCGAAGACGCATTTTTCGAGTTCCGCTATCGTTTTCCGGGTTGGCCGCTGACGATTCGAGGACGAGCCAACCTGATGGCTAGCTTTTCGGGATACGGCAAGACCATCAATCTTCACTCCGGCGACGCACTTATGGTGCATCGCTCTCAGGATAGTCGCGTCGTGATCCTCGAATACGAAGTGCACGGGACAATTCTCTCGAGCGGTGCGCCCTACGACAACAGGTTCATTTCGGTCATCACGATTGAGAACAGAGAAATCGTTCATTGGAGAGACTACATGGACTCTCTAGCTGCATGGAGCGCTCTGAATGGCTCCTCTTAGCAAGCCGAATAATTAGGCTTTTACGGCATGCACTGAAGCCCAAAGCGCACCTCGATTGATCCAATCAGGGTACAGCTTGAGCATTTCGTCATAGAGTTCCCGCGCGGTCGACGTCTGCATGGCGAGGCGTTCGAAATCGCGGATATATTTCCGGGTCTCTCCAAGGATCCGAGGGCTATCATCGTTCCCGACGCGCTTATGTCCGGCGATTACTGCACGTGGCTTAAGCGACTCCATGTTATCGAGGGCAGCAATCCACTCTTGCCGCTTCTGCTGATCTGGCGACTCTGACAGATGCAGATGATCGCCGTTGTAGGCGGCATCACCGGCAACGATCAAACCGATGGACGGAACGTGGAGGCAGGTTGTACTGGCAGTGTCGGTGTATCCGAGTGGCACACTAACCAAATCGTGGCCTTCCAGGTTAATGACGTTTCCGGACAGTTCTTCAGCAATTGCAATACGACCGGAAATCTGGCCGGGAAAACGCGGATTCCAAAACGTAGCGAGAGACTCTGGCGATGCCTGCTGGCGCATAACCTTAATCACCTCCGGCCGCGCGACAAGGCGGGCCGCTGGAAATCGCTCCAAAACTGTACTTGTGCCAAAGAAATGATCGCCGTGGCCATGGGTGACGTAGATCGTGGTCAGATTCTTTCCGCTCGCCACCACCCAATTCGCCAAGGCGCGTGCCTGCTCGACTGTAATTGGTGTGTCGACCAAGACAGCGTCACGCTCCCCAGAAATAAGCGTTGAAGAAATAGGCGGCCACGGCCGGCCTTTTTCGCCGGGAGGCAAATCGCTCGTGATAGTAGGTATGCTGGGCGCCAGGAACACGTCCCACTTCAGGGATACATTTTTAGTTTTACGTCCGGAGTTGGAGGTACTGCTGTCGGATTGTCCGTGCATCGAGCGGGCTTGGCCGGATCGGATTGGCCAAGGCGCGGCCGTTACGAGAGCGATTCCGAAGGCATTCGATAGGAACTCCCGTCTTGAAGACATTATTGCCTTTTCGGATTGCATACTCTTGCTCCTTTTCTAAAACAACTGCCTACGACTTGGCTCAATGATAAGAGTTTCACTCGCTGTGTTATTCCGAAATTCTCACGTTGCGTTGTTCCTGTCTCCAGGCCTTTCGGTTAAATCTGCGCTCTTCCGCCGTCAACGAACAGTTCGATACCAGTGACGAAACTAGAGTCATCGGAAGCCAGAAACAACGCGACCTTGGCAACTTCATCTGGTTCCCCCATGCGTCCCATCGGGATAGTGGACACTATCCGCCCAATCACGTCTGCAGATTGCCGACTTACCATCGGCGTATTGATCGGACCCGGACTAACAACGTTCGAACGGATACGACGGTCCTTCAGGTCGGTAGTCCAGGTTCGCACGAAAGATCGGATGGCAGCCTTACTCGCGGCGTAGACGCCGAAGGCGGCGGTACCCTTAACGCTCGCGACAGAGCCATTGAGAATGATGGAGCCACCATCCTTAAATAACGGCAAGGCCTTTTGTACAGTGAAGAGCGTTCCCCGTACATTGATGTTGAAGAGTTTGTCGAAATGCTCTGCCGTAATGGCCCCAAAGGGAACAAATTCTCCAACGCCGGCGTTGGCGAAAACAATATCGATTCGGCCTTTCACCTTGGAAACGGTCTCGTAAAGACGATCAAGGTCAGCGAGTTTGGCAACGTCTCCCTGAACTCCAGAAACGTTGGTACCGATGGCCTTCACGGCCTCGTCGAGTTCCTTCTGTCGGCGGCCCGTAATGAAGACATAGGCACCCTCTTTGACGAAAAGCTTTGCCGTAGCTAACCCAATCCCTTCTGTCCCGCCGGTGATAACAGCGATCTTACCTTCGAGTTTATTAAACATTGTTTTTCCCTGTCCTTGCCGAGTTCTAATGGGCGTCGAGCCACTTCCGAATGTTCGAGACGGTATCCTCGTAGAACGTGTTGTAAAGACCATGCGATACGTAGCCGGCATGCGGCGTTGCCAGTACGTTGTCCAGCGTCCGGAAAGGGTGATCCCGAGGCAGCGGCTCAATGTCGAATACGTCGATCGCCGCGCCGGCGATTTGCTTGGTCTTCAACACGCTGATCAAAGCTGTCTCTTCGACGATCGGCCCGCGCGACGCATTGATCAACAGGGCCGTCGGCTTCATTCTTTCCAGCTCCGCGGCCCCTATCAGGCCGCGCGTGCGGCTGCTCAACACCAAATGGATCGTCAGGATGTCGGCCCGCTCGAACAGCTGGTCCTTGGTAACCAGGATTGCGCCCGCGGCTTTCGCGGCCTCGGGTGTCAGGTTCTGGCTCCAGGCAATCAGATTCATTCCAAAAGCGCTGCCGATCCGCGCGACCTGTGATCCAATCCGCCCAAGTCCCAGAACGCCAAGCGTCTTTCCACGGAGATCCGTGCCCACCGTTCGCTGCCAGCCGCCGGATCGGACGGAGTTACTCTCCGCCACGATATGCCGCGCGGAGGCTAAGATCAGCGCCCAGGTAAATTCGATCGTAGGGTCCGACCTGTAGCCCGTGTGAACCACTGCGATCCCACGATCCTCCGCGGCGGCCACATCAATCGACGCGTTTCCAGATCCCGTCGAGGCAATGAGCTTGAGATTGGGAAGGCGGTCAATGATGGTGCGGGGCAGCGGAGTCCGCTCGCGCATGACGCAAACGACGTCAAAAGGCAGCAACCGCTCAATCACGGCGTCCGGATCGGCCAGGTGGTTCTGAAATACGGTGATGTCCGCTCGATCGCGGAGCACCGACCAATCGGCGCTCTCAAGCGCCACATTTTGGTAATCGTCCAGAACAGCGATCTTGTACTTGTTCATTGGCATCCATCCCGCGATGATTCGTTCGAGTGTTTGTCAGGGTTTAACATTAGCCTTCGCGCCCCGTTCGATTGCCAGGAGGAGGTCGGCGGCTGGGAATCTTTCCTTCATGGCGTTGATCAGGCTATCCGGATCTTTCGCTTTTTTGAGTTCTTCTTCAAAAGCTAATAAATAGTTTTCCGTAAAATCTACGGCCGTACTCGCGTCAAGGGGAGCTCCAACTTTGCTATGTCCAGGGATAACAACCGAAGGCTTCAATGTTCTGATTTTATTCAATGAATTCAACCACTTCTCTCTAGCCTTAGTGTCCGTTTCTGCGGTGTAAACGTGCATGCCGTTGAACAAGACGTCGCCGGCAATGAGGATTCTCTGTCCAGGAATCCAAAGCATCGTGTTTTCATCTGTGTCGCCTTGGATGTTTTTAAGGACCTCTATTTTTGAGTTCTCAAATTCAATAAAATCGCCGTCGAATTTGTCGATAGCAACAACGTGAGAGGCTGCACCTGAACCCAAGATCGTTTTCCATTTATCTATTTTCTCTTGATAGACCTTGTTGATTCGATCCACTACCGCAGAGTTCGCAATAATCCTCACCCTAGGGTATGCCTCCTTAAAGACCTCTAGGCCGAGAAAATGATCGGCATGCTCGTGCGTAATGTAGATAATAGAAAGCGGCTTTCTAGTCGCCTTGATTTCCTGTAATACTTTTTCAGCACTAGTTTTTGTTAATTGCGCATCGACCAACATCACTTCATCTGCTCCCTCGATAATCACGGAGTTAGCCCAAAACTGATCGTCGGGAGAGGTGAACACCTTGATTGAAAAACCCTGCTGACCACCCGCATATGCAGATGGCCACGAAATTAGAAATATGAGCCCAATCACCGCTGAACCAACAAAAAGACGCTCCATAAATTCTCCTATCTTGATTCATACAGGCAGTTACTTCGCCCCAAATTCGGCAGCAAAGCAATTGCCAATGGCCGGGTCCAGCAAGGCCGATGGTCCCAACGTCGCCTGCCACGCCGCATTACTACTTCTGCGGTGAAGGCGCGTTCTCGTCCCATCGATCGGTAAATACCGCCGGCACCCAGCTATACCCACTCCCCTCCTTGCGCAAGCGGCCCAGCGGAGGAAATACCGAGGAATGCGGAACCGCGATCAAAACATCCGCGCCCGCGAGCTTAGGCAGCAATTGATTCCGCGTCGCCGCAGCCGCAATCTGGTCGATGTCGAAAATCGCGGTGACCTCGGGATGCTGCAGCTGGACGCGCTGTGCATGGATGGTGTCGCCCCAAAACAGGATTTTTTGTCCCTTCGACGAAAATTCATAGCCGGTGTGTCCCGGGGTATGACCAGGCAACGCGACGATTTGCAAGCCGTCGACGATTGGCTCGGAGCCACTGAACGTGTGCCACTTATCGGCCTTGATGTACGGCGCTGCGATGGCTTGCGCACTCTGGAAGAACGGTTGCGCATCCTTCGGCGCCTTTGCAGCGATTTCCGGCGACAGCCAAAAGTCGCTTTCTGCCTTCGCCACGTAGACCTCGGCATTGGGAAAAACGCGATTCCCGTCGTGAGTGGTGAGGCCGCCGACGTGATCGGAATGGAGGTGCGTGATCAAAACGAGGTCGACTTCTTCCGGTGTGTAGCCTGCGCTGCGGAGGCTGCCCGCCAAGCGCCCGAGCGCTCCGCCACCCCACCAGGTGCCGGCGCCGGCATCGACGAGGATTAGTTGCTTTCCGGTATTGACCAGGAAGCCGCTATCGACAACATCCAGCATGTGCGGATCTTCCTGCAGCGCCTTTGCAACACCATCCATCGTGGCCTTCGTTCCGTTCAGCCAGTGCAGGTCGAGTACGCCGGTGCCATCGTACAGGGCCGTCACTTCGAGGTCGCCGACTTTCTGCCGGTAGAAGCCCGGCACCTGATCATGATGCTGGGGTGCGTCAGCCGGAGCCGCGTTCGGGCCGGCGACAAAGTTCGCCAGCGCTGCCAGGAGAACGGCAGCGAAGCGCGTCAAATTTCTCTTGAACACGTTTCTCGTCCTCTGCGCGGATACTTCCCCTGCTTTGTCTATGCTCTTCATTAGCATTTATCCCTCCTCTGAGTTTCAATTCCGCTCTGGTATTCCACTTGGGCTTTTGCAAGCGGATCAGTCGGGCGACCCGCCTTCTTCCAGTCGGGTTGCATGATGCAACCACTGATAGGATGCTCGAATCTGGTATAATGGTGCAACCAGAGTTTCTGGTGATTAGCTACGAGGAGCTATGCGACATAAATCCTTCAAAGCCAACCTGTGCCCCGTGGCACGCTCGCTCGACACCATCGGCGAATGGTGGTCTCTGCTTATCGTTCGTGACGCCCTCACCGGCATACGGCGCTTCTCCGATTTTCAGAAGAGCTTGGGGTTAGCAAAGAACGTCCTGAGCACGCGCCTCAAGAAATTGGTTGCGTGCGGAATCATGGAACAGGTGCCGGCTTCAGACGGCAGTGCCTACCGGGAATATGCCCTAACCCAAAAAGGCCGGGAGTTGTTCCCGGTCATCGTTGCTTTGCGCCAGTGGGGTGAAAGTCATCTCTTCTCCCGCGGCGAGAAACGTCTTCAGGTTCTGGACAAACGCACCGGAAAACCCTTTCGAGTGCAAGTACACAACGCGAAAGGGGAAATCCTTACGGCGAACGATCTGGAACTGGTTACTGTTACAGAATTGACTGGACGTTTTCGGCGTCCAACCTCCTCCTAACGCCCGAAAGAAAGGCTTCGCAATGCACAACGCGATGCACAATAGCGTTGTCTACGATGCACTTGCAGTGCCGGCCGATCTCTCCCATGTCGTTGAAAGTACTTGTGACCCGCTAACTCTCACGGCAGCGGCCTAAAAAGTTGTGTGAATCAGTACCGCTAAACGCGCATCTGGTCAGTGCTTGATTTCCCGACGAGAAGCCGAGTTAAGGTTACTGATTTCTGTGGCCGGGCATCCCTCGACGCGGTCAGCTGGGTCGTGGGTTGAACTGGGAACAGAGCGCGAAAGTTTTCTCCAAGTGCTCGATGAAAATGCGAACTTTGGTGGACAGCCTGCGGCTGGCGGGCCGTACGGCAAGGATTGGCACGGTTCGCTCAAAGGCCGTCAGAAGACGGATGACAGTCCCTTCTCTGAGTTCTGCGGCGAAGAGCCATGCTGGCGCCTGAGCAACCCCCAGATGTTCAAGGACACCCATCCGCATCTGTTCGATATCGCTGGTTCGAAAGACTCCTGTGGGGATAACACGCGTCGCGTTCTGTCCGGAGCCAAAGCTCCACGGCTGTACGGAGCCCCGCTCGACAAAGACGACCGATCGAAAGTGTTTGAGTTCTTCCGGGGATTGCGGTGCACCAAAGCGTGTGAGGTATTGAGGAGTGGCGACGAGAATGGTCATCGTCTGCGCGAATCTTCGCGCAACGAGAGTCGAGTCTGGAAGATCGCCTGAGTGGATAGCTAAATCAAAGCCGTCTTCGATGATCGTTGTCGGGCTGTCCGATGCCGCCATCTCCACTGCCATATCGGGGTAAGCAGCAAAAAAAGCAGGCAGCTTTGACACCATGTGGAGGCGGGCAAACGTGGGAGCAACGGTCACACGAATGAGGCCTTTCGGCGCAGTTTGGCCTCGACCGATTCGTGAAGTCGCGTTTTCAAAGTCGTCGAGAATGCGCAAAGAAGAGTCGTAAAATTCGCGGCCTGCCTCAGTCAGTGCGATGGAACGAGAAGTGCGGTGAATGAGTTCGGTGCCGAGTTCGTCTTCAAGGGCGGAGATCTGTTTGCTTACAGCAGGTTGACCAATTCCACGTTCCTTTGCGACAGCGGAGAAGCTCCCTTTTTCAATTACTCGGACGAACATCTGCATTGCATCGAATTTGTCCACAGCAGCCTCCCTATTCCTCTATGGAATGGATTCTAAGCGAGGTCTCTACGTTATGTATTCCTATTGGGAATAGCTGGCATTCCCCAGAGTACTAAACCTGCCTGCAGTAATCACACATCAGATAGGAGGTCTGAGAGCTCCGAGCAAGAGAACAGTCAATTGAATCAGCGGAGCGGTGAATCGTTCACAGAAAAGCATAGGAGGTCACATGTCTAAGTTAACCGAAAAAGTGGCACTTGTTACCGGCGGTTCGCGGGGCATTGGCGCAGCGATCGCAAAGCGTCTAGCCGCGGATGGAGCGAGCGTGGCCATCACGTACGCGAAGGACGCCAGCGCGGCTTCAGCCGTGGTCAAAGCGATTGAACGCGATGGCGGAAAGGCGATCGCAATTCAGGCGGACGCCACTGATGCCAAGGCCGTCGAAGCCGCAGTCGAAAAGACGTTTGCAAACTTCGGCCGGCTGGATGTGCTGGTGAACAACGCCGGCACGGCCATTCCGAAACCGTTCGAGGAGGCGACGCTGGAAGAGATGGATCGCGTGATTGCCATCAATATTCGTGGTGTATTCGTCGCGACGCAGGCCGCGCTGAAGCACATGAAGAGCGGCGGTCGCGTCATCATGATCGGTTCGGCCGTGGGTGAGCGTGTCGCGGCGCCCGGGCTTGTGCCATACGCGGGCACGAAGGGAGCCGTCAAGATGTTTACTCAGGCGCTGGCCCGAGAGATCGGGAGCCGGGGCATCACGGTCAACAACGTGCAGCCTGGTCCGATCGACACGGAATTGAATCCCGCCGCGGGCGACTGGGCGGTGCCCCAGAAGGCAGCCACCGCACTCGACCGTTACGGGAACGTCGATGAAATCGCCGCGATGGTGGCCTTCGTCGCCGGTCCGGAGTCCTCGTACATTACCGGGGCGAATCTTACCGTGGATGGCGGAATGAATGCCTGAACCAAGGCACACGAAGTTACGTTGAAAATCTCGGCGAAGTTTCTACGGGCCAGTGATGATCAGCGGGCAATACATATCAAGTAGAGGAGGGAGTCCGATGGCTAACTTAGTGAAGAAACATAGCATCTCTTTTGAGCTAGCACAGAAAATGGTGGATGCAGCCGTGGCAAAAGCCAGGGAAATTGGCGTCAGCGAGAACGTAGCGATTCTCGATGACGGGGGCAATCTCAAGGCCTTTGGCCGGATGGATGGGGCCCCGCTCCCTACTATTGAGATGGCGCTGAATAAAGCCTACACGGCTCTGTTCGGCATCTCCACTCAGGAGTTTTTCAACTTTATCCAAAGTGACCCGTCGCTTTTGGCCGGCATCCCCACGCTTGCGCGTATGGCGGCATGGGGTGGAGGGTTTCCCATTAAGGTGGACGGAGAAATTGTCGGGGCGATCGGGCTGAGCGGGGCGCCCGCCGTGCAGAACGACGTCGACTGCGCGAGAGCAGCCCTAGCCCTCGTGTCCTGATATTTCTGAGAGGAGGTTGAGCCGTATGAGAGCAGACATTGTGGCTGGCGCAGTATTTCCCGATTATGAGCTGACCGATCAGACGGGCAAACGTCGGAAACTTTCCGATCTACAGGGGCCAGATCCCATGATCCTTGTCCTTAGCCGGGGAGGATTCTGCCCGAAGGATCGGCGCCAGGCCGAAGGTCTGGTCCAACTTCACCACGAGATGGAGGTCGGTTACTCCCGTCTCGTCACAATCAGTACTGACAACATGCTTCTGACGAATGAGTACCGCGACGGCGTCGGCGCTCATTGGACCTTTTTATCCGATCCGGGACGAAAGGTTCAGAAGGATCTCGACATTGCCGAATACACGGACGCCGAGCACAATCCGATGATCCCGCATGTCATCGTGCTCGAACCTGGTCTCGTCATATTCAAGATCTACAACGGCTACTGGTTTTTTGGCCGGCCGACCATCGAAGAGCTTCGGCAAGACTTGCGTGCTGTGTTGAAGAAATGCCGTCCGGACTGGGACATAACTAGGCCCGAACTGAAAACCGCTTGGGAACACGGTGAACATGATCGCTTTTACCCCTATGGCAAGACCTACGGGCAGGTGTTTCGGGAGCAAGAGTAAACGGAAACGCCTCCGAAGCAGGGGCTCCTCAGACTGAGATACACCCGTGGTATGGAGAAACAGCCATCTTGGATTTAGACTCCATGAATCAATCGAACTCCTGGACCCACGCGCAATTCGTAAGTACAATGAGAAACAACGAGCGGGCGTCGTACAATGGCAGTATAGAAGCTTCCCAAGCTTCGGACGTGGGTTCGATTCCCATCGCCCGCTCCAGATTCTAAAGCACTTACGCAGCCGACTCATTTTCCATTTTTTCCAAAAATACAATCTTGTTGCCAAACTTCGAGGAAAATTCGTTGCGGATTTAGGCGAGTGGAATCCCGCCAGTTCAAGGACTGGTGTGTTGATGCCCTAAATCGAGAGGCCCGCGACCAGACCAGGGCGATCAACTATCTTTCGGAATCATGAGCCACGCGATCGCAGCACTTGCCACAGACAGGCCGGCGCAAATCAACATGGCAATTCTGAATCCAAATACAAATGCTTCCCCAATTGATTCCTTGATGGCGGCTTTCGTACTGGGATTGAGGCCACCAGGCACTTCCAAGCCCGCGAGTTTGACCTCGTCTGCCTGAAGCGCCTGTACAACGCTAGGCGGCAGCGAGAGGTGAGCGACTCCGTGATTTAGGCGAGAAGCGAAAGCGTTCACCATGACAATTCCAACAACTGCAATAGCAAGTACGCCCGCCACACGCGCCACTGCATTGTTGATTCCAGAAGCCGTGCCGACCTGGTCTTGATCCACTGAATTCATCACGACGGTGGTAAGGGGAGCCACAGTAACCGTCAACCCGAATCCCAGGACAACCAGCGATGGGAAAAACGATTTCCAATAGCTATTTCCAACGGACGGCAAGGCGAACAGCACGATACCCACAGCGGCAATGAGCGGGCCGATGGTCAGCGGACCTCTTGGTCCGTAGCGAGCAATGAGTCCCCCAGCCCAACGAGAAAGAAAGAACATCAGCAGGATCAGGGGGAGAACGGCAGCGCCCGCTGCGGTTGCGGAGTATCCCTGGACTTGGATCAAGTTCAACGGGAACAAGAAAAAGAAAACTCCAACCGCGGCATATAGAAAGAGAGTGAGCAGGTTCGCTCCACTGAAACTGCTAGATTCGAAGAGCTTAAGCGGCAACATTGGCGATGTAACATGAGCTTCGACAAAAATGAACGCGATCAAACACCCGAAACCAACCGTCAGACTTCCAAAGACCATGGGATTGCTCAAACCCGAATTGACGGAGTCGAGAAGGCCGCTTACCAAACCGCCGAGCGCTAGTGTTGCAAAAAGGGCTCCGACCCAATCGATGCGGGCTGTATTGGTGCTGCGGCTATCCGGAATTCGCCAAAACGAAATCGCTATTACGGCCGCAGCAATCGGGAGATTGATGAAAAATGCCCAGCGCCAGGAGGCATGCTCAACCAGCCAGCCGCCAAGAACGGGTCCAACCGCAGTGGTGATCGCGGTAAAGCCGGACCAGGTGCCGATCGCCTGGCCACGGCTTTTTTCGTCAAAGGACGTGCTGATAATCGCAAGGCTGCCGGGCACGAGCAGTGAAGCCCCCACCCCTTGAATGCTCCTGGCAATAATCAGTTGATGAATGTCGGAGGTAATTCCGCAAGCGAGGGAAGCCACGGCGAAGATCGCCGCACCCACTAGAAAGACCAGACGGCGGCCAAACAGATCGCCGAGCGAGCCGCCGACTAGAATCAGGGCACCCAGAAACAGTGCGTAAGACTCGACCACCCATTGCAAATCCACCACCGTTGCATGAAAACTCGCTTGGATCGCGGGCAGAGCGACGTTGACAACCGTGCTGTCGATGAAAGCCATGCTGGACCCGAGAATAGTTGCAGCTAGTATCCAGGGTCTCGCTTTTGCTTCGCACGGAACCTCGACACCTCCGGTTCCGATTACGGCTTCATCGCAAGGTAGTCTCATGAGCGCTGTGGATGCTATTCAGTGTGCGGTACGATCTGGATATTACTGCAGAACAGGGAATCCAAGCCTCCCTTAATCCGTCGTGACTGAGCCACGGACAGCCCGGAAGTTATCAGCTCGACCGTTGGGTTAGTACCGACAAACGCGTTTGTATCCCGTTTTAAGGATAATCTTGCGCAGGGCCTGTAGATGGCCACGACTATCAACGCTTCGAACGCGAGGCGGAAAAGATTGCCGCCGCGCAGCTGAATGCGGTCTCCTCCAACGTGACGAATCTCCAGCAGCGCATCGCTGGCGTGTTGCCGGTGGGTGTTGACGTGCCCAGAGCCGGCAACTTGTACTATTTCGTCAGGCCCTTGGTCCTCGATGAAGAAACAAAAGTAAGTTTTTCCTACAAAACGAAGTGACGCAGGTTATCGAGCGGAAGAGACAGGCTCTGCGTGGCGCATTAACATCGCGCGATCCAGGGCCTGCTTTTCTTCCTTTTGGAGCGGCCGCGTAGCGCCCTTGGCGAGATCGCCCAGGCTGAGCGGCCCGATCGACACGCGGATGAGCCGAAACACTTCGATGTTTTCGTGCTCAAGCATTCGTCGGATGTGCCGGTTCTTGCCTTCATCCAGCACAATTTCGAGCCAAGAATTGCGCTCGCCTAGCCGTAGTATGCTGGCGCGTTTCACGCGAAGAAAATCGCCGTCAGATGTCGTGAAGCCCTTTTGCAAAGTTTCAAGCAGCGCCAAGTCGGCTATAGCGTCGATGTGAACGTGATACGTTTTGTCGAGATGCGTTTCCGGCGCCGTGATGCGCGCCGCCCATTCGCTGTCGTTTGTGAGCAAGAGCAACCCATCGCTGGCTTTGTCGAGTCTTCCCACGGGTGCAAGCCACGACAAATTTTCAGGCAAATACGAATAAACTGTCTCGCGTCCTTTTTCGTCCGATGCGGTGGTCACCACGCCGCGGGGCTTGTTGAGAATGAGGTAGGTCTTTTTGCTGTTCGCCAGCGGCTTCCCGTCCACTTCCATCCGGTCTTTCCCGATGTGCACTGGAGTTTCCGGGTCGCGCCGCAGCGCTCCATTCAATCTCACACGCCCGGCACGAATCAACTCCGCAGCTTGCGACCGCGAGCAGTACCCGAGCTTCGACATCGCTCGCGCGAGACCGACACTCTTCAGCGTGTCATTTTTCTTTTTTTGATTGCCGCTGCGCTGCCTCACGGACGGATTATAGCGCCTTGCCGCAGTCGGGGCGCGGCGGCCTATTTTGTCGATGTAGCAGCCGCAGGCGTCGGCGTGGACGCGGGCACTGCTTGGGCCGCCGGCGCCTGCGAAGGAGTTGCCGCCGGTGCTTCGTGCTTCACCTCGCCATACCTCGCCGCCAGCCATGTGCGTGCTTCGGCAGGCTTGTAATTGAACGGCCCCATCCCGCCGCGGTACGCGATGCGCCCGCTTTCATCAACGATGTAAATCCGTTCGGGCCACGCGGAGTACGCGTTGTCGGCGCCATTGCTCATGTCATCGATGCCGAAGGGCAGGGGAAACTTGAAGCGCTTGATGAAATCGTTGGCAATGACCACGCGCTGCTCCAGCGTCTTCGGCTGCGCGTAACAAACATCGTCCTTCACGTTCGACTTCATCTGCCATTCGTCCGTGGGATGCGCCTCGCGCACATAAACAGTCAGAAAATCCGCATGTTCCTTGTAATCGTTATAAATCTGCACCACGTCGCCAACCTGGCGGCGGAACGGCGGTCAAGTAAAGCTCCCAAACACCAGCACCAGCGGTCGTGAACCGGTCCGCTCGCGAATATGAAAACGGCTGCTGCCGTCAAGCGCCACCAGCCGGGCGTCTGGCGCGTCGCTTCCCACTTTCAGCGTGCCGCGATGCATGTGCGGCAGGGCATACCGCACCATGCCGTAAGCGTCCTTCGGGCTTCCCGCCATGTAGCTGAGCACGGCGAATGCCGCCAACAACAGCACGCCGAGCACTCCCCCAAACCATTTCCAGAATCGTTTCACGCCGTTTTACTCCCCAGAAGCGCGCAACTCAGGCAATTTTCGTTGGCGCAACTTAGCATTGCGCTCAGATCGTGAGTATAGTGCATTTATACTAGCAGTGGTCCTTCGCGCGGAGGGTCTCTCTCTGGTCCTTATACCGGGCCAACGCCTTTTCAATGACCGCAGCCGCTGCATACGCCGGCCGGATGTCTTCCACCTGCACCTGCTTGCCTTCCAGTTGCTTGTAATCCTGAAAAAAGCGTTTCAGAACCAGCAAACGGTGCGGCGGGAGTTCGTTGGCCTCAACGTAGCTGTTGAATTCCGGATCGTTCGTCGCCACGGCGATCACTTTATCGTCGCTCGCCCCCGAATCGATCATGGTCATCAATCCGATCGCCCGCGCCTTGATCAGCGAGAGCGGCTGCACCGGCTCCTGGCAAAGAACCAGCACATCGAGCGGATCGTTGTCTTCCGCATACGTCTGCGGAATGAAACCGTAGTTCGCGGGATAAAACACTGCCGAATGAATGATACGGTCGACTTTCAAGAGCCCGCTAGGCTTGTCCAGTTCGTATTTCACGTTGGAGCCCAGCGGAATCTCGATCACCGCCTGAAAATCCCGCGGAAGCTGATCCCCCGGTGAAACGTCATGCCAAGCGTGGAGCATCGTCAACAATCCTTTTGGCGCAGCGCCGAATGACATTATGTCCTGAGATGACCGCAAGCGCCAGAATCGGAGAAGAGCAGGCGAACGGGCTGCTCGCAGCCTGTAGGAGCATACTCGTTCGAGGCAAAAGCGGAAGCAGGGCCCCGCGCACCGTAGACCTGCCAAGGCCGCGTTGACTCATTCGCTCGTATCGAAGACTTTCATGCAGCTTACGTGCACGGCGTGGGTAATCTGTGTCCATGCGTACTCCTAACGCCAAATGGAAAGCGGTATGCACGATTTCTGTCCTGGTGTTGATGTTTCAGCCGCTTACCGCAGCGCAGCAGCCAGGGCACGATAGTCGCCTGGACCGCCTTTTTAGTTCTGATCCAGCGGTGCGCGGTGCAGCGAAATCGGAACTCCTCCAGCGTCCAGACCCTGCACTGCTGCCCGCCCTGCTGAAGGCATTGCCCACATCACAGGGAAACATTCGCGCCGACCTTCTAGAGATTCTTGCTAAGTATGACGACCCGAGCAAGCTCACTGTTTTCCTGTCGCTTCTGAAGCCGTTTCATTCGGACAACGACAACTTCCAAGTTGGGCAGCAGCTCGCGCATCTCGGCGCACCAGCCGCTCAAGCTATTTTGGCGGGGTGCGAAGATACCGGCGAAGGGTATCCGGAATGGGCAGCGGGCGTACTGAAGGACATGGATAACGTTGGTTACCCGTTCATCATCGAAGCGCTCCTGAGCGATGATGATTGCAGACGCCAGATGGGGCAGACTGGGCTTCAGTGGGCGTTCGGAGAGGCCGATCCAAACAGTGTCCTGAATGCGGACATCCGGTTGGCATCCGCTGCTGCAACCGATCCTGATGAGCACATTCGTGGGGCGGCGAAACGGTGGTTCGGATCGTGGAAGGGCCGTGAAGACAAAATCGACATTTCGGGAATCGTGGAGGCGCTGATCGCCGAGTATCAGTCGAACGCCCCGCCGGAAACCATGGAGAAGATTGCAATGATGCTGTCCGATACTGAGCGGCCCCGGGTGACGCGCTTCATGCACGCTGCCGTGCACTCGCCGAATCCGAAGATTCAGGTGATTGCCAATCACTACCTCACGCGTTTTGCGCCAAAGTCCAAGCCAGCGCAATCCTGAACGAGAACCGCTTAGTGTTTACCAAGCACCCCGGTAACGTGCCTGGGTGGGATCAAGGACAAGCAAGCTCCGAGCAATGGGAGTCGACACGCGGACTGCTCAGGCGCGGGCTTTATCGATCATTTCTTCCCAAATGCCTTTGGACTTGAGAATCAACTCCACCACTTCGCGCGCGGCACCTTTCCCGCCATCGGCCTTCGTAGTGAAGTGCGCCGCCCGCCGCACTTCCGGCGTGGCATTGTGAACGGCGACCGCCAGTCCGACGCGCTGCATAATGGTGAGGTCCGGCAAATCATCGCCAAGAAATGCCACTTCTGATTCTTGCGCGCCTGTCTTTCGCAGAACATCCTCGTAAGCCGCGATTTTATGCCCCTGCTTTTCGTAAACAAACTCAACGTCCAGCTCTTTGCACCGGCGCCGCAGCGCTGCGCTTCCTCGTCCCGTGATAACGCCGGTCCGCAGGCCCGCCGTAACGGCGAGCGTGAGGCCCTGGCCGTCGTGCGCATCGAAAGTCTTGCTTTCGAGCGCGGAGCCGTCCGATTGTGACACCAACGTAACGCTCCCGTCGGTCAGCGTCCCATCCACGTCCATCAGCAGCACCAGAATCTGCTTCGCACGTCTTGCCAGTTTCCTTGGAATCTTCTTTCCTCGTTTGGCCAATTCCGTCTCCTCGTTTCTTCTCTGTGAACTCTGTGTTCTCGGCGATCTCTGTGTTGAAATCCTTTTGCTTCAAACCTCTACATCAACTCCAGTGTCCACAAATCGTGCAGATGCACCACGCCAAGCACGCCTTTCGCCTCATCCACCACCACAATCGACGTGATCTTTTTCTTTTCCATCACGTTCAACGCTTCGCTCGCAAGCACGTGCGGCCCAATCGTCTGCGGATTTTTCGTCATGCAATCCGCCGCGTTCATTTCCAGAACCGCTCCGCGATGTTTCTCCATCAGCCGCCGCAAATCCCCATCGGTCAAAATTCCCGCCAGCCGCCCCTCCGGTTCCAGAACCGTGGTCATGCCCAAGCCCTTCGCGCTCATTTCATGAAAAACATCCGGCATCTTCGTCTCTTTCGAAACGCGCGGCAGGGCCGCACCCGCATGCATCAAATTCTCGACGCGAAGCAGTTTATTCCCGAGCCGCCCCGCAGGGTGCAGCGCCGCAAAATCGTCAGGCCGGAAATTCCGCCGCTCCAAAAGAGAAACCGCCAGCGCGTCGCCGACGGCCATCGCCACCGTGGTGCTCGCCGTCGGCGCCAGGTTCAGCGAACACGCCTCTTCCTTTACGCTTACATCCAGTATTACGTCGCTCGCTGCCGCCAGCGTCGATTCCGGTTTGCCCGTCAACATCACCAGCGGCATCTCTAATCGCTTGAGCGCTTCCAGCAGCCGGATAATCTCTTCCGTCTCCCCGCCATACGAAACCGCCAGCATCGCATCGCCGCGCGCCAGCATCCCCAAGTCTCCATGTAAAGCCTCGGCAGGATGCAGGAAAAATGACGGCGTCCCAGTGCTCGATAGTGTCGCGGAAATCTTTCGCCCGATCAGCCCGGACTTGCCCATCCCGCTGACCACCACGCGCCCCTTGCAGGCAAAGAGCACTTCCACCGCTTTCTCAAAGCTCCCATCTAGCCGCGCGAGCACATCCTGAATCGCCTGCGCTTCTATCTTAAGCACGCGTCGCGCCGTGTCGAGACTCATTGCGTACCCCACCGGCGGACCAGCGCTCCAAGTTCCTTCAATTTCCCAAGCAGGGCAGGGAGCTGTGCCAGCGGTAGCGCATTCGCGCCATCCGAAAGCGCCGCCGCCGGATTGTCATGCGTCTCCAGAAAAATTCCATCCACGCCCGCGGCCACACCTGCCCGCGCCAAAGGCTCGATGAATTCCGGCTGGCCGCCGCTCGCATGCCCTTGCCCGCCGGGAAGCTGCACCGAATGCGTCACATCATAAACCACGGGATAACCCATTTTTTGCATGATTGGAAAAGCGCGCATGTCCACCACGAGATTCTGGTACCCGAACGACGCGCCCCGTTCCGTCAGAATAATTTTCGTGTCCCCCGTGCTCGCCACTTTTTCCGCCACATTGCCCATATCCCACGGCGACAGAAACTGCCCCTTCTTAACATTAATAATGCGTCCGGTCTTGCCCGCCGCGATCAGCAAATCCGTCTGCCGCGCCAGGAACGCAGGAATCTGCAGCACGTCGCAAACTTCTGCGGCTGGTCCCGCCTGTGATGCGTCGTGAATGTCCGTCAAAATCGGCAGCTTCAATTCCGCTTTGATTTTTCCAAGAATTCGCAAGCCTTCGGCCGGTCCCGGCCCGCGAAACGCCTTCACGGAAGACCGGTTGGCCTTGTCGTACGAAGCCTTAAAAATGTATGGCACACCCGCGTCAGCCGCGATCTTGGCAATCTTCTCCGCCATCATCCGCGCATGCGCTTCGCTCTCGATCACGCACGGCCCCGCAATCAGAAACAGCGGGTTCCCGCCGCCCAGGCGCAACGTTCCAAGCGCAATTTCGCGAGTCGAGCTCATAGGAAATGGGGGAAACTTCTGCAAGCTACTTAGGCTACGCAGTCGGCACCGCGTTTGCAACGCTTTACGCGTTGGCCCGGGGCGCAGCGCGCAATGCCGGTTCGGATTGACGCTCAGAAACGCCACTAGATGTCGGGCGCAGGCGCTGTTTCTTGTGTTCCAGTGCCGCTCCGATGAACGCCGCAAACAAGGGATGCGGCTCCAGCGGCTTGGATTTGAATTCCGGATGGAACTGGCAGCCCAGGAACCACGGATGCTCCGGCGCCTCCACGATTTCCACGTAATTTTCGTCCGGCGTCCGCCCAGTGATTTTCAATCCTGCTCCTACCAGCGTCTTTTCATAGTCGCGGTTGAATTCATAACGATGGCGATGCCGCTCGCTGATCTCCAACGTGCCGTAGGCCTTATGCGCAAACGAACCCGGCACCAGCCTGCACGTCCAAGCACCCAGCCTCATCGTGCCGCCCATTTCATCCACCCCGAGCAATTCGCGCAATTTGTAAATTACCCGGTGCGGCGTTTGCGGATCAAATTCCGTGCTGTCCGCCTGCTTCAATCCGGCGACGTCGCGCGCATATTCAATCGTCGCGCACTGCATCCCCAGGCAAATTCCAAAAAATGGCACCTTGTGTTCCCGCGCGTACTGAATCGTGTAAATCATTCCCTGAATTCCGCGCTTCCCAAAACCGCCCGGAACCAGGATGCCGTCGTAGCCATGCAATCGCGCCGCTGCGGTTTCCGGAGAATCGATCTCTTCCGCCTCAATCCACTCCAGCACCGTTTTGTGATTGTGCGCCAGCCCGCCGTGCAGCAGCGCTTCTCGCAAACTCTTGTAGGCATCCTCCAGTTGCACGTACTTGCCGACAATAGCGATGCGTGCCTCGCCCAGCGGGTGATGCATGTGATGCACCAGGTCTATCCACGGCTGCATGTTCGCAGGCCGCGACTCCAGCTTGAGCAGCCGTAAGATCTGTCCGTCCAAACCTTCCTTGCTCAGCTCCGCGGGCACTGCATAGATCGTGTCCACGTCCTCCATCGAAATGACGCACGACTCCGCCACGTTGCAGAACAGCGCAATTTTCTTCTTCAATTCGCCTGGAATGTGGTGATCGCTGCGGCAAAGCAAAATGTCCGGTTGAATCCCGATGCCCAGCATCTCTTTGACGCTGTGTTGTGTCGGCTTGGTTTTCAGCTCGCCCGCCGCCGCAATGAAAGGAACGAGCGTCACATGCACGAACAGCGTATTCTCCGCGCCCAGCTCCAGCCGCATCTGACGGATGGCTTCGAGGAAGGGAAGCGACTCGATATCGCCGACCGTCCCGCCAATCTCCACGATCACCACGTCCACGCCTTCCGAAACTTTCCGGATGATCGCTTTGATCTCGTCGGTGACGTGCGGAATCACCTGCACGGTTTTCCCCAAGTAATCGCCGCGCCGCTCTTTCGTCAAAATCGTTTCGTAGATTCGTCCGGTCGTCCAGTTATTGTCGCGGGAAAGCTTGGCGTGCGTGAACCGCTCGTAGTGCCCCAGATCGAGGTCCGTTTCCGCGCCGTCTTCGGTCACAAACACTTCGCCGTGCTGAAAGGGGCTCATCGTACCCGGATCAACGTTCAGGTACGGATCGCATTTCTGCAGGGTGACTTTGAAACCGCGACTTTCGAGGAGACAACCGATTGAGGAGGCCGCTACGCCTTTTCCCAGTGAGGAAACAACACCGCCGGTTACAAAAATATATTTTGGCGCCATCCATGTAGCCCGGGTTCTTATGCCGGGCTTATCAGCCCTCCACAGGAGTGACGTACGCACAATTATGGCCGCAACTCGCGAAAGTGTCAAATCGAACTCTTCGCGCCCATAAAACGATTTTTCTTCCGCCCAGTCCCCACGAAACTTTTTTAACGGGAACGGGTTTGCATCAAGCGGGGAATACTCTATGACGTTTCGCGGTACTGGCATCTGTTGCTGCGCAAGAACTTTTGCGCTGCAAACCGCAACCAGCATTAGGGGATTCGCCATCTAATGTGTATTGAACCTTTGCCTTGCGCCTCAAGACGGTCCGGGAGTTTCTCCCTGGCCCGGTCGGTGTTTGGTCCCCGCAACGCAGAAGGGTTCCGGGTGGAATTCTTGCAGGTGGGAAGGGTAAATGAAACTTACGAACCGAAGTAAGCTAGGAATTCTAGTTCTCAGCCTCTCGCTCGTCCTCTGCTTTTCCGCAGGCGCACAACAGGCCAAACAACCGGACCTGCGCCAGCTTCAGTCCTACAATCTCAGCCGCGAAGGTTCACTCCTGGGAACCGTCGTGAAATATGATACGGCCTCTACGGTTTCGCCGATCGGAGCGCACGTGCTCCTCCAGACGGCTTCAGGCCAGGTGGACGTGCACCTCGGCAACCCCGGCGTGCTTCAAGTCAATCACTTCGAGCTGAACCCTGGCGACAGCGTACGTATCGTCGGCGAAAAGTTGGCCGTCGGCAATGGCTTCATCTTCGCCGCCCGCATCGTGCAAAAAGGCACGCAAGCCGTCGCCGTCCGCAATACCAAGGGCTTCCCCCTCACAACAGCTTCGACCTTGAATGCAGAGCAAAGGGCAGTTCTGCGAGGTGTGCGATGAATCGCCTTCTCCTCGGTCTTACCGTAGCGGCCACACTCTGGATCGCCGCCTGCAGCAGCGGCACCACGACCGTGCTTCCACCCCCCCAAGGCAAATACAGCGTCGCCAGCCTTAGCGGAACGTACGCCTTTGTTACCAACGGTGAAGTCATCACCAGCGCTACCGCCGCCACACCGATGGCGCGCGCCGGCAGCTTCGTTGCCGACGGGAATGGTGGCATCACAGGTGGCGTCGAAGACGTTAATTCAGCCGGTACTCCGAGCGGCGCGACCGCGATTTCTGGCGGCTCCTATACGGTCAACGCCGATGGCCGTGGCACCCTTACCCTCCAATTTCCTACGAACACTCTCCAATTCGGAATCGTCCTGACTTCCACCAGCGATGGCCTGATGATTGATGAGACTTCGAATACCAGCCAGGCTTCCACCGGAAGCGGGAACTTCATAAAGCAAGACACAACCATGTGTGCCTCGCCAGTTCAATCCGTTACCGGCACATATATCTTCGATTTTACGGGGCTGGATTCCAGCGGATCCCCTGAATCTTTCGTCGGAGAATTCACGGCAAACAACAGCGGAGCGACTTCAGCGAACTTTGGCGATGTCAACGACAACTTCGCCCTCAGTAGTGGATCTTTTGTCGGATCCTTCGGCATTGACGGTAACGTTGCGGCTGGCCCCACAGCTTGCGGCCGTGGTCTCGCGGTAATCGCAGGAACGGGCTACGCCTATTACGTCGTCGATGCGACCAGGGTCAGGTTCATCAGCACCTCAGGTGGCGAGATGCTCTCCGGCGATGCTGTAATTCAGAAAAACATTCCTGCGAACATCAGCGCCCTCAACTCCGGCTTTGTGTTTACGGTTGGCGGCAGTTCTGCGAACGGCGGATTGACGCGAGTCGGGCGTTTCAGTGCCAATGGCGCTGCTGTTACCCAGGTCCTCATGGACTGGAATGATGCTGGCACTCCTGAACAGACAAATACCACGACGAGTGCCAGCCTTACCTACGACCCAAACACCGGCCGCGGCATTCTCACCTTTCAGGATCAGCAATTCACAATTCCATTCACCTTCGTCTTTTATCTGAGTTCCGCTACCCAGGGCGTCATTCAAGAAACCACGGGAACCGTCGCAAAGGGAATTACTGCTGTCGCGGATGGAGCGCTCGCCGCGCAATCCGGTGGCCCCTTCTCTAGCAGCAACATCACAGGAACCTACGGTCTTAACTGGAGCGGCCTGAGCTTCCAGCAAGGCGGCCAGTTCATCGATGAAGAGGACCTCGTTGGCCAGGTCACTGTGTCGTCCTTAAGCCTTAAAGGAGCGGCGGACATTTTTCAATTCACTAACGGCGCGCCTCAGCCGGATAACATCGTTGGGGGCTCCATAACTATCGGTGGCGACGGCGCAGGAGATGACTCGAAGCGCAGTACGATTGCCGTCACTCTGACCAAGAATGGCGGCACAGCAAACGTCAACTTTGACGTTTACTTCGTAAATCCCCAGCTTGTTTTCTTCCAGGCTCATGGCAGTCAGAGCCCGATACGCATTCTGGCCGGCATCCTGAAAATGCAACAATAGCCAGCGTATTGGCCATCCCTATTTAGCGAAACTGCCGTCCGGCGGAGTCCCCGCCGGGCGGTTTCATTTTTGCAGCAGGTTTTCCACCCGCGCTACATCCTCCGGCACGTCCACGCTCACGGCGTCGTGCTCCACTTCCGCTACGCGAATCTTCCAACCATTCTCCATCCACCGCAGTTGCTCCAACTGCTCGATTTTTTCCAGCTCTCCCTGTGGCAGCGTCGGATACTCGAGCAGCGCCTCGCGCTGAAACACATACAATCCCAAATGCTTCAGGAACCGCACCTGGATTTTACTCGCCGTATCCCGCACCCATGGAATCGGCGCCCGCGAAAAATAGAGCGCGTTGTCATCAAAATCCAGCACCGTCTTCACCACGTTCGGGTCCATGATGTCGCCCGGCGTCTTGATCGGTGTGGCCACCGTGCTGACCGAGGCCATCGGCTCTTCCAGCAGGGCCGCGACCGCCGTATCCACCGCCGCGGGATCCAGCAGCGGCTCATCTCCTTGTACATTAACGAAAATCTCGCCTTCCTCATGTGCCGCCACTTCCGCCACTCGTTCCGTGCCGGTGCGATGATCGCTTCGCGTCATCCGCGCTTCGCCGCCAAATCCTGATACCGCTGTAACAATGCGTTCATCGTCCGTCGCGACAATCACCCGGTCCACGCGCTTTGCCAGCTTGGCCCGCTCGTACACGCGCTGAATCATTGGTTTCCCAGCCAGCGATACCAGCGGTTTCCCAGGCAAGCGTGTCGACCCATAACGTGCGGGGATCACCACCACCACTTTCGCCGAACTCATCTCTTTACTTTCTCCCTCTGCCGGGAATAAACGTTCCGCTCTTTCAGTCTGCCGCTATGGAGAACAGTGCCCGTGCGGCGATGCTACCACACGCCACTCGCTCCGGCCGCTCATCCATGTTTCTCATTCGAAGCATCCAACAATTGCCCTTGTTTTCGCCTGACCGAGTGGTAGAATTCGCTGTAGTCCGAACCGCGCGGCCGTTCCGACCAGGTCGGAACGTTGGGGGTGCCGTGAAACGCGATAATACGCTGGCCGCTTTGCGGTCACGTTTTGAAATAATTCGCGTTCTGATGCTTTCCATTTGTATCCTGCTAGTTGTTTGCCTCTTTGCTTCCCCGACTGTTTTTCTCTCTGCCGCGCAATCCCCTTCGGACGACAAAAACCCTGGGGATGACACTAAGAAGGAAGAGGCCAAAAAAGACGACGCAAAAAAGGATGACGTCCGGAAAGACACGCCCGGCACGCCCATCAAACCCGGCAGCACCGTCCACATCGACGTCGATCTTGCGCTCGTGAACGTGACTGTCACCGACCCTTTCAACCGCCTGGTCACCGGCCTCGAACTCGACAATTTCCGCGTCTTTGAAGACAACATCGAGCAGGAAGTCGTCAACTTCTCCGCCGAAGACGTGCCCATCTCCATCGGCGTGATCTTTGATTTCAGTGGAAGCATGGCCAACAAGGTCGGAAAGGCCCGGGAGGCCGCCGTCCAATTCTTCAAGACCGCCAATCCTCAAGACGAATTTTTCCTTGTCAGCTTCAACGAGCGCGCCGAATTGACCAGCGCTTTCACCAATAGCGTCGAAGATTTGCAGAGCCGCATGATGCTCACTTCCGCCAAGGGCCGCACCGCCCTTCTCGACGCCATCTATCTCGGTCTCAGCCAGATGAGGGGTGCACACAACGCCAAACGTGCCTTGCTCATCTTATCCGATGGAGGCGATAATCATAGTCGGTACAACGAAAGCGATATCAAGCGTTTGGTCAAGGAAGCAGACACCCAGCTCTATGCCATCGGCATCTTTGACCAGGCGGGATACCGCAGGACCACGGAAGAACTCAACGGTCCCACGCTTCTCAATGAAGTAACGGAAATGACCGGCGGCCGCGTTTTCAACGTTGAAAAGTTGGAAGAGCTGCCGGATATTGCCACGAAAATCGGCATGGAGCTGCGAAACCAATATGTCCTCGGCTATCGACCAAGCAACAGGGCTCACGACGCGCGCTGGCGCAAAGTTAAAATCAAATTGCGCGCTCCCCGCGGGCTTCCGCCCCTCACTGTCTATTCCAAGACGGGCTACTACGCTCCCAGCCACTGATCGCTCGCGGCTTTTTTCCTCTTGCGCGCGCCGGCTCTCTGGATTCTTGTGTGTCCTCGCGCTTTTTGCTTCCGCCGCCTCGGCCCAGCTTCCCGTGCCCACCCAGGCGCCGCCTCCTCCGCCGGGCGCCGGCGTTAACTCCGGCAAGCAGGGCGCGAGCATCAAGGTTGACGTCAGCCTCGTCGTTTTGCACACCACCGTTCTCGACGACCGCCAGCGCTTCGCCGACGGCTTGAAAAACGAAAACTTCCGGATTTTCGAGGACAAAGTCGAACAAAAACTCTCCGTCTTCAAACGCGAAGACGTCCCCGTTAGCATGGGATTGGTCATTGATAATAGCGGCAGCATGCGCGACAAGCGTTCCCGCGTCAACGAAGCCGCCATCACTCTCGTCCAGGCCAGCAATCCCTCCGACGAAGCCTTCGTCGTCAATTTCAACGACGACTTCTATCTCGATCTCGACAAGGATTTCACCAGCAGCGTTCCAGACCTGAAAGAAGCTCTCGAACGTATCGATTCTCGCGGCAGCACCGCTCTCTACGACGCCATCATCGGCTCTCTCGATCATTTGAAAAAAGCTTCCCGGGACAAGCACGTTCTCCTCATTGTCACCGACGGTGAGGACAACACCAGCCATAACACCCTCGAAAAAACCGTCCGTGAAATCCAGAAGACCGACACCGTGATTTATACGATTGGCCTGCTCAGCCAGGAGAGCAAGAAAAGCGCCAAGAAAGCCAGGAAGGCTTTGGAGGACATCGCCAAAGCGTCCGGCGGCGTGGCTTATTTTCCGGAAAACGTCGAAGACGTTCACACCATCTGCGAACAGGTCGCCCACGACATCCGCAACCAGTACACGCTCGCCTACTATCCCACCAATACCAAAAAAGACGGAACGTTCCGCGCCGTCACCGTTGAAGTCATTCCTCCGCGCGGCCGCGGCAAGCTCCTCGCTCGTACCCGCAACGGCTACTACGCTCCCACCGAAAAGGCTTCGGCCTCCGGCAATTGACGAAGGTCCCTTTTTGCCTTGTAGGGCGCGCAGCAAGGTGCGCCCCATCGGGACACACCGCACATCACGCCACGCCAAATTCAAGGTTTCGTCAGGCTCATCTCCGAGAACACTGGATACAAAAACGTACTGCTCTTTTCTGACTGACTACTGAAAACTGACAACTGAGAACCGTTAAGGATCGAACGTGCAGGGGCGTAGCGGGCTAAGCCCCAATTCAGCAAGCCTTCACCCGCTGCCGCCTATTGCGGCTTCGGCAACTGCAAAATCATTCCCCCGCCTTGTCCCGTTTGCACCGTCGGCAATTGCCCGTTCCACTTGTCGATCAGCGCGCGGTTGTTTTCGATCCGCCGCAACTCCAGCAACTGCGGTGTCAGCGAATTCTGCCGGATGCGGTTGGCATCGGCTTCGCCCTGTGCGCGCGTCACCAGTGACTTAGCGTCGCCCTCCGCCTCCGCGATTTTCTTTGCCGCTTCTGCTTGTGTCGTCGCTAATTCGTTCCGCGCGCGTTCCGCCTGCTGAATTGCTTGCGCTTTCGCCGTAATGGCCGTCGCAATCACCGCCGGCACGCGTGGCGCGCCAATAAAGCCGAACTGCTGCACGCCCACTCCCACCGGAGACATTTTCTGTTCGATCTTCGCCTGCACCTTGCCCAGGAACTCCGCTTTTTTTTCTCCGTAGATATCTTCCACCACGTACGTCGAGGCCACTTCGTTCAGCGAGTTGCGCACCACGTCGCGCAGAATCCCGTGCGTGAACGAGTCCATGTCCGCGAGGCGGTACTTCACGTAGAAGTCTGGCGCCTTCGCCGCTTCGATCGCATATGACAGGGACACGTCCACGAAGATCTCCATCCCTTCCTTCGAGTTGAAGCCCATTTCCTCGTTGATCGGGTGTCCTTCGTTGGTATCTTTCGTCCACTTCACCGTCTGCACGAACGTCGGGAACTCGATGATTTGTGTGGTCAACGGCGAGTACACCACCCATCCCGTCCGTATCGGAATTTCCGACGCACCACGCTGTTTGCCCGCCAGGTTGATCTCCACGCCCACGTGCCCCGCCTCGATGCGCGTTACCCGCAGCAGGAAAACGCTCAAGACCGCCAGGAGAATAATCACCCCGATGGCGATGGCCCCGAACTTCAAGAGCGGACCGTCCCGCCTCATTTCGAAGGCCCCGTCGTCCCGCCCTCCACCTCTGTTAAATATAGCCATGCGAATCCTCCCTCCGCCCGAGCATACCTTCTCTCTGCACCTTCAGCCTACCATCCAACACATTAGGAAATCGTGATGAACCAAATCCGCACAGAACACGCAATTTCCGGGACCTAACAAGCAATTGACTACGGAAAGCACTACCAGCTCAACTGCCCGCTCGTTTGTTTTGCTGGTGTTCAAAAGTGGATAGCTCCGGTTTGCTCCGGTTGTTAGCATTTCCGCCGGTTTGGAACCTCGAAGTCGACTCGACAACGCCGTTCCCCCTTCTTTGTCAGCGACGAAGAACGCACATCCAGCCAAGGAGCTTCGCTATGAAAAAATCTTTGTTCGTTATTTGCATTTTGAGTATGGGCAGCCTGGCCTGGGCGCAGACGGCCCCGTCACTAGGCACGGCGGCAACCTTCGCAGTCCTGGGTAGCTCGAATGTAACCTGTACCGCTTCCCCCAACGGGATCATCAGCGGAGACGTAGGCGTCTCCCCCGGCGTTTTCACAAATACGACCGGCTGCACCGTTGTCGGAACAATTCATCAGGACGACTCGGCCGCCAGTAACGCTCTCACTGCCCTCAACACCGCGTATCAGAATGCGCTTGTCGCAAACAGCAGTTGCACCAGTTTGCTGGCCGCTGCCCCCTCCGTGTCATTCACGCTCCCTCCGGGTGTGTATTGCAACACCGGGGCGGCTCCGGCGCTAACGTTGACCACCATCACCTTGACACTCGACGCCGGTGGCAATGCCAATGCGGTCTGGATTTTCAAAATCGACGCAGCCCTCACCGGCACTGGGTTCAACGTGGTCATGGCCAACGGCGGCCAACCCTGTAACGTGTATTGGCTCGTCGGCGCCGATACCACACTTACCGCTTCGTTGTTTCAGGGAAACCTTCTCGCAGGTGGGCCGACCGGGAGTTTCACTAGTACCGACGGAACCTTCATCGGGCGGGTTTTGGCGAATGGTGCTGTGACCATGACTCGTCCCAACGTCCACGGAACCTGCGCCCTCGCTGCCCAAGGCGGAGCAGGCTGCAAAAATGACGACGATGATCGTGACAAGGACAAAGACCATCATCACAAGGACAAAGACAAGGACAAAGACCATCAAGACGATGGCCACAAGGACTGACGATCCTTTGCACTGAAACTGACCTGAGGAATGCCCGGAGGCGCGGCCTGGTGCCCGCTTCTGGGCACTCTTGTTTTGGGCCTTTGCAAACAGCGCCCTCGCTGGCTATTCTCTTTTTTCGCTTGCCGGCGTATTAGCCAGCACCAACGCGCACCCACCGAGGGCCAGCAACTCGAATCCGCTGGTCCACGGCCCAGGATCGTGCAGGTGCCCCGCGATGCGAGGAATGTAAAGCACCAGGAAAAATAGAAAAAGTATCGTTCCCAGGAGCAACGCACCCAATCGAGCTCTGCTCGTGAAAAGGATTGCTATGCCTGCTCCAGCCAGAACAACCCCCATCAGGCTCGACCATACCGGCCGCCCCAGGAACCAAGGCGGGCCGAGTCCCGTCCCATAACGGGCGTAGACAAAATGTTGAATCCCGAATCCCACAAAAGCCGCCGCAAAGAAGTATCGTCCGAGCTTGAGAAACGGATCCGCTTTTTCGCGCACGTCCAGCGGAGCCGCGCTGGCAAGAATCCACGCGCCTCCACACATCGCCAACGCCACAAATCCGCTGACCCACTCATCTCCGTTCGTGGAATTGCCGACGATGCGCGGAATATGCAGCAACACCACGAACAGAAAAAACATCACCCCCAGCATGGTTGCCGCCGCACGTGCCATTAATTTGTACAGAATGCCAGCGGCCGCGGCGAAGAACGCGACCCCAACGAAGTAGGCCCAGAATAACTGTCGCGGCATCCACGCAGGCACCAAAGTCGCCACGAATCCGCCATAAATAAAGTGCTGCACCCCGAAAACCACCAGTGAAATGGCGACGAAGATCCGCCCTACCGTTTGGCTTTTTTCCATATTGGTGAAGCCCACAGCGGCCTTCATTCTGCCGCCGCAACGGTAAGCAGTCTACAAGAGTTGACTCCGTTCGTGGCACCTATTCGGCACCCCATCCGTGCATTCTTTCCGGGGGAAGGCCGATGGCGCGCGCTAGAATAGAGGAATGCAACGCAAAGTCTTCTGGGCCATTTTCGTGGCCCTCGGCTTGATAGCGGATTTCACTTTGCCCATCATGTGGTCTCTTCTGGCCACCATTCCCATCGGGATGTTCAGTTGGTGGGTAGCCTACCGCAGCGACTGGTTCTGACCCACGAGTTCTCAAGATCCATAAACAGCTTCTCCCGCCCTCGCTTAAGAACGAAGCAAGAATTCATCAGATATCCTCACGTTGACTTGCTTTGGAGCACAGCCTAACATGCCTCGCAACGGGCGCTTCTTCAGCCATGATTGGCCAGACCATCTCGCATTACCGCGTCATCGAAAAACTCGGCGGCGGCGGCATGGGCATCGTCTACAAAGCCGAAGATACGCGCCTCCACCGTTTCGTTGCCCTTAAGTTTCTTCCTGAAGATGTAGCCCGCGATTCGCAAGCTCTGGCGCGTTTTCAACGCGAAGCCCAGGCCGCCTCGGCGCTGAATCACCCCAACATTTGCACGATCCATGACATTGGCGAAGCAGACGGGAAAGCGTTTATTGCCATGGAGTTTCTGGAAGGCGCGACGCTGAAGCAGCGCATCGCCGGGCGCCCTATGGAATTGGATACTCTGCTCTCTCTTGGCATCGACATCGCCGACGCTCTCGACGCCGCGCATGCCAAAGGCATCGTTCACCGCGACATCAAGCCCGCCAACATCTTCGTCACCGATCGCGGCCACGCCAAAATTCTCGACTTCGGTTTGGCCAAACTCTCTCCCAGACCTGTCACGGGAACTGATCCAACCGTCGCGACCCTCGATGTCGAAGAGCATCTCACCAGCCCCGGCACGGCCCTCGGCACCGTCTCTTACATGTCCCCCGAACAAGTCAAAGGCAAAGAACTCGACGCGCGCACCGACCTGTTTTCGTTCGGTGCCGTGCTTTATCAGATGGCCACCGGACAGTTGCCCTTCCGCGGCGACACCTCCGGCGTGATCTTCCACGCCATTCTCGAACTCTCGCCCGTGCCCCCCGTTCGGCTCAATCCCGAAGTTCTCCCCAAGCTCGAAGAAATCATCAACAAGGCTCTCGAGAAGGACCGCGATCTGCGCTACCAGCACGCTTCGGACATTCGCGCTGACCTTCGACGTCTGAAGCGCGACACCGATTCGGGCCGCGCCTCTGGAGCGGGCCTTGTGCCCGCCCGTTTATCGACCGAGGCTATACCCATGCCAATAGGGCACCCGCAAGGGGTGCTCCTACAGCGTTGGCCGCTATGGCTTGCGGGATTAGCAGCAATGCTTCTGATCGGGCTCGGCGTGGTTTGGTTTGTGTGGCAGCGCGGACAGCTCCCGCGCGAATTCAGGCAGCGCCAACTGACCACCAACTCCTCGGAGTTACCTGTCACCTCCGCCGCCATTTCCCCTGACGGCAAATACCTCGCTTACGCCGACAACGCTGGAATCCACCTCCGCCTGATCGAGACAGGAGAAACCTCTTCTCTTCCTAGTCCGCCGGGATTCGGTATAAAAACTGTGACCGCGCGGAGCCGGGAAAGACTTTACTGGTTTCCAGACGGGACGCGCATCCTGGCGAGCACCGCCGCCGTTCAGAGCAGTTCTCCCACCATCTGGTCCGTCTCGGTCCTGGGAGGCACGCCGCGCAAGCTTCGAGACGACGCCGGACAAGCCAGCGCCTCGCTGGACGGCTCACAAATCACCTTTGTCAGCGGAGATGGCAAAGAGATCTGGCTGATGCGCGCCAACGGCGAAGAGCCCCGCCGGATTATCGCCGCCGCCGAAGGCGAATTCCTTGGCGAACCGCGTTGGTCCCTGGACGGCAAGCGCCTTGCTTATGCAAGCCTCTCGGCCACAAGTATCAACATCGTGTCCTTTGCGTTCAAGACGGGCCAGCGCACCGTGGTCTTTTCAGATCCGTCCCTAACGGACGGCGTCTGGTTGCCGGATGGTCGGTCTGTCTACTCTCTACTCGAGCCGCCCCCGAACCACGCTGGCACGGACATGAATCTCTGGGAAATCAAAACTGACCTCGGCAGCGGGCACACTGTGGGCAAGCCTCGCCGGCTCACAAACTGGGCGGGCTTCAGCGTCACGGGTCTGAGCGCCACGGCAGACGGAAAACGTCTGGCCTTCATCAAGGGCATCTGGCAGTTCACCGCCTACGTTGGAGACCTAGAGGCTGGCGGGAGACGTCTTGTGAATCCACGCCGGCTCACTCTTGACGATTCAAACAACTATCCCAGTGCGTGGACCAGTGACAGCAAGTCTGCCTTGTTCATCTCGGATCGAAACGGGAACTTCGACGCCTTTGAGCAAGCCCTTGACCAGCGCACGGCCGTAACCTTGACGTCGGGCCCTGGTTGGAAGGGCTTCGCGCGCGTGAGTCCAGATGGCGTCTGGCTGTTGTATTTCTTTGTTGCGGGTGGCGGGGACCCGTCCAAGGGTCCGACGCTGATGCGGACTCCAGTTTCGGGTGGCGCAGCCCAACCGGTACTGACCGTCCGTCGCGGTTCCAACTTCTTTTGTGCCCTCTCGCCCGGTCCATGTGTGTTGGGCGAGTGGGAGGGCGAGCAGTTGGTCTTTTACTCCTTGGATCCCATCGAGGGCAAGGGTCGTGAACTCGCCCGAATTGCCGTGAATCACCTAAATGCCGACCAGTGGGGCGTGTCTCCTGACGGTTCGCGGATTGCCGTCCTTGTTCCCGGCGGGCCGGGCGAACCACGGGGCCATATCCGCGTCCTTTCTCTGGCCGGGGATGCCCCACGCGACGTGGCACTCGAGGGAGGGCCGGGGCTTCATTCTGTGAGCTGGGCGGCGGACGGAAAGGGATGGTTCGTCTGTGGCCGGTCGGCATCAATGGGTATCCTGCTCTACATGGACCTCGAAGGTCACACCAGTCCATTGCGGCAGCAGCCAGGCTTCGACTATCTCTACTGTGGCTACTCTTCGCCCGACGGCCGCCACCTAGCCTTCCCAGAATGGACGGTCACCCAGAACGTGTGGATGATCGAAGGTTTTTAGCTGGCCTGCGCACTGCTTTTGACTTTCTTTTGCCCTAATTTTTTAACTTGACACGCATTACCGTTGTGGTACAATCCCCCTGTAAGAAACTGCGCCCCGGCTCCAGCCGGGGCGTTTCTGTTTTGTACCGCCGGGAACGCCAATCTCCCGATTGGCGCCCGGTATCAGTTCTCTTCAGTCAGCAATCCCAAATCTCAATCTAAGGAGACTTTTATGTCCACTCTCAGTGCCAAGGACCGCGTGTCCTTGTGTATGTTTTCTTTCGCCGATGGCCGCCGTTGCCGCACTCCGCGCCTTCGCAACCATCCCTATTTCTGCTACGACCACGCCGAAAAAGAAGCTCGCGCCCGTGCCGCGCAAAGTCTCGGCACGGACCTCGCCCGCTACTTCTCCGGCGAATACCTCTCCGCCTGCGATCTCAGCACCGCTCTGGGCTGCCTCATCCCCGCCGTCGTCCGCGGCGACGTCAAACCCAAGGTCGCCCGCACCGTCGCCTACATGGCCCAAACGCTCCTGCAGTCCATCCACATCTCCCAGCACGAATACTGTAAGGCTTTCGGCACCGATGCCTGGCGCACCGCCATCGCTAACTCCGTCCACGGCAACCACATCTACCGCTTCCCACCCCAACGTAGCAGCGGCCGGAATTCATCCCGATCGGAGATCCCGACCCCGTCGGGACCCGGTCGAGACGCCGCCGCTCCCCCACAACACCCGCAACCCAACAACGCCCAACAGCAACCCCAGCCTGCGGCGCCCACTTCGCCAGCCCGACCATCAGCTCCGCCCAAGCCCGCGCAAACGCCCGTAAGTTGTCATTCCGCCCGCCCCGACCTTGTCGGGGAGCGCAGCGAGGAATCTGCTTCTTCTTCAAACTCGTCACTCGCCACTCACCACTCGCCACTTCCCCAACCCCTGCCTCCCACCGCCGCCGAATTCGCTCAGCAGATCCTGGCCCGTCATAACTCGTCCCGGCCTGAACCAACCGCGCAACCGGTCACCCCGAATCCGAAACCAACCCCTCCAACCCAAGCCCCTCGTACTTCAGCCACCAATGTTGCATCTCCCGCCGACAAGACTCCACCCGTCCCCGCAACGCAAGCCGTTCAGCCAGCCGTTCCCGCGACGCCACCCGCTGGCCCCGAGCAAGGTCGAACAGACAATTCACCGAACCCCAAGCCTCCCACTCCCAAACGCGCTCCACACAGGGACCATTACGCCGTCCACTACGACCACAACGGCCCCCTCCGCGTAGACGGCAAACTCGTTTAGAATCAACATTTACACGAACCACCCGCAACTGTTGATTCTAAACCACTTACAGAAACACTAAATCCTTTAGATGCAACACTTACAAGAAACATAGGGGGTGGGCCGTTATGGTTAACTAGGCGCAGGCTTGAGGTCACTGGGCTCGGGGTAAGGGACCGAAAGAACTCAAACGCCCTCTGTTCTCACCGACAACTGACAACCGAAAACTGCGCGGCAGCTCCGCTAGTGCACGTTGAAATCCAGGCTGGCAATCGAGCGGGCGATCACGTTTTCCTGGATTTGAATGAGGTCGCTGTCGGCGTACGTCATTGCCAGCACCGTGAAAATATCTTTGCCGCGCGCAACAACCACCAGTTTTCCCGACCAGTCGTGCTCGTCGGCTGTGCCGCGATACTGATATTCCACCGCCGGCAATCCGCCGACCACGGTCTTGCGCTGCGAAGTCTGCTGGTATTTGGAATAGACATCGTGCAGCCGTTTTTCAACCGCCGCGGCTGCCGGTTCCAGCGAATCCTTGGTTTTCTCTTCGCCGACCACCATCAACGTGGATTCGTTTGCGGTGCCCATCGCCACGATCGCGTTCGGCAGGGCGCGGCGCGCTTCCTCAATCAGGTTCCAGCTCGGCGCTTTATACATCTTGAAGCCGTGCGTGTAATTTATATAAAGATTGCCCTGGATTTCTTCGCGATTTGCCGGAAGCTCAGGCTCCTTCGGCGGCGCAGGGGTCGTTGCGGATGCCGCCGGTCCGGTTCCCGAGGGAGCAGGAGATCCGTTGATCGTCGGAGCTGTAGTATTAGAGGCAGACGCGTTTGGCGAAACTTCGGCTTTCCCCGCTGTATTTGTGGTTTTTGCCAGTGTTTTGTCGGATTTCCCGCCGCCTGCGTTTGCCGTTTTTACGCTGGCGTTGGCGGGCGTCGTCGAAACATCGGAAGAGGATGCTACCGCTGGCTCCGGTTGCGGCTGTGAGTCGCCGTCCGGCTTGGCCGGATTCTTGGCAGCGTCTTTCTTCGGCGCAGATGCCGCTTCTGGCTTTCCGGCCGGCGTCGACGGAATAATGGCCTCGATTTTGTCTTTTTCGACGAGCACATATCCAAAGTCAGTTTTTACCTTGAACATGTTGTCTTCGTACGCCACGATTACGCCGTATAGTTTCTTGCCACCCTTCAGGCGAATCTCGTCCGCACGTGCGGAGAGCGCCAGCGCCGAAAACGCCAACGCCATGGCAGCAACGAGAAAGGGGCCGCGCTTATTGGGGACAGCCATAACGAAATTATCCCGCCGTGAGGCGCGCTCCGCAACCTTCACTCCGCTGGTGGTGTCCGCCGTGCTACCTCCGCCAGCAGCGCTCTTAGCCGGTTCACCAGACGCTCCAATTCGTCGATCACCGCGCTTAGCCGGGCGCGCGCTGCTTCGGGCAACTGGGCATGAGTTTGCTGCAGGGCCAGCGCCTCGGCAATCACGCGAATCTGCTTGCGGCTCCGTGGATTCAGCCGCTCCCAGAGCCGGCGTTTGCTGCTGCGGTTTCGCCCCAGCCATTCTTCGCCGCTTCCGGCCGGCCGCCCCGCTTCTGGCTCCGCCCCCGGCGACGTGCTTTGTTTTTTTGTGCGAATCATGAAATTCATACCATCACCTTCGCCGCCGTTCTCGTATGGCTTTGCCGCGAGTCGCCGCCCTGCCTCGGCCTCGTCGGAGTCGCGCACCGCCGGGAGCTAGAAATCACAACCAAAAGGAAATGACCAAACAAGAACCAAAACGAAAATGAAAGCAAAAGCAAAGAACGAAAAGCCGAAAACTAAAAACTAAAAACTAAAAAACTAAAAACTAAGGACTATCAACTGAAAACTGAAAACTGTTCACTTTTTCAGTGCTTCCAGCTTCTCTCCCTTGATCTGCCCATCCTGCTCGACGCGCCCGGTGACACGCATGGAACGCGTCTCAAACACCAGCCCGCCATAGCGGTCGTAGGCATCGGGGAAAAGCACGACTTCATACACGCCGCGCTGATCCTCCAGCGTGACGAACATCATGTTGCGGTAATTTTTTGTTCCCACGTGGCGGTAGGTCACCACCCACCCGCACAGCGTCACACGCTTTCCGCGCAGGCCCGGCAATTCATCGCTCCACACTTCGCCGTTGCGCGGCAAAAAATCGAGCGGGTGCCCGCTGACGCAGACTTCCAGAATCTCTCGCTCGTAGCGCAGCTTTTGCTCCAGCGTGTACTGTGGGACAGACATTCTTGTCTGTCTGACTTTTTTCTCCGTTGAAAAAAGGACAGGCAGGAATGCCTGTCCCACTCCCATTGGCGCGGAGCTCCTTGCCTGCGCACTTTTATCAGCATGCAACACGCTCCAGCGCCACAGCAGCTCCGGCCGCGTCATCGCGCGCGCTTCGTCGTTCATTTCATTGCCCACCTCATCGAACGCGCCGCATTTGATCAGCGATTCGATCTCATCTCGTTCCACCGGAACGCGCCGCAGAAAATCCTCGAGGGATGGAAACTCGCCGTCTTCTCGCGCCCTCAGGATTGCCATGATGGTTTCCACGCGCAGGCCTTTCACCTGCATCAATCCAACGCGTAGCGCCCGCTTTTCGTCTTCGTCGGCCTCGGCGGTGTATTCCATCCGCGAACGATTCACCGACGGCAGCCGCACCTCGATGCCCCAGCGCTTGGCCTCCTCCACATACGCGGACACGTGATAGAACCCCGCGCCCGCGCTGCACATCGCCGCGAGAAACTCCGCCGTGTGATGCGTTTTCAGATACGCCATGCGGTACGAAATGTCCGCGTACGTCGCGGCATGCGCTTTGCAAAAACCGAAGCCCGCAAACTTTTCCACCATCATCCAGGTCTCTTCGCGCTGTTGCTCGGTGAGCGCCATCATTCCGGCGGCCTGCAGAAATTTTCCGCGCAATCGCTCCCGATCACTTCGCCCAGAGAACTTTGCCGATGCCCGCCGTACGAGATCGGCTTCCGCGAGTGACATCTCCCCGGCTGCCTGCGAAATCTGCATGACCTGTTCCTGGAAAATGCATACACCACGCGTGTCGCCAAGAATGCTCTCGAGTGCCGGATGCGGATATACGACTTCTTCCTCTCCGCGCAGCCGTTTTATAAACAACTCTTTCGATCCATATTCCGCCGCGCCCGGACGGATCAGCGCCAATGCCTGCGCTACTTCTTCCAGCGTTCGTGCTTTCATCATTCGCAGAAGCCCGCGCATGGCCGGCGACTCGATCTGAAACACGCCCATCGTTCGCCCAGCGGCGATGACATCGCACGTCGCGGGGTCGTTTTCCGGTATCGCGTCAAAATCAATTTCACGCGGCTTCGGGCATGGCGTCACTCCGTCTGGTGCAATTTGTGCACCGTCATTGCCGCCTGTCTTTGCTTTTTCGATGTTGTCCAGCGCCAGCGCCATCGTTGTAAACCCGCGCTGGCCGAGCAGATCCATCTTGATCAGGCCCAGCGCTTCGATGGCGTTCATGTCGTATTGCGTGACGACGATGCCTTTCGTCGCGCGCTCCAGCGGCGTCAACCGCGTCAGTGGCTGGGCGGAAATTACCGTGCCGCAGGGATGAATCCCCAGGTGGCGCGGCGCGTCGTCGAGGCGCAATGCCACTTGCAAAATCGTTTTCCACGGCTCATCGTCCACAGGCAGTTCGCGGCATTCCGGCAGGTCGCGAATCGCCGATATGATTTCGCGTACCGGCCGGTGCGGCAGCCGCTTCGTGAATCGATCCACCTCGCCCGGCGGCACGCCAAACACTTTTGCCACTTCGCGCACCGCGAGCCGCGCGTGCATGGTGATGAAGCTGCTGATCATTGCTACGTGAGGCTCTTGCCGAGTCCCCGCGACGTGTTCCGCGCCCCAGCGCTCGTAGACGTAGTCGAGCAATTCATCGCGGCGCGCGCCGCAAATATCGATGTCAATGTCCGGACAATCGCCGCGCTGCTCATTCAGAAATCGCTCGAAATAGAGTCCCCAGCGCAGTGGGGACACGCGTGAAATTCCCAGGCAATACGTCACCATCGAGCTCGCTGCCGAGCCGCGCGCCACCGCGGGAATCCCGCGCCGCCGCGCTTCCTCCACGATGTCCCACACCAGCAGAAAATACGACGCCAGATGCTGTTTTTCGATGACTTCGAGTTCATGCGTGAGCCGCGAGAGTACTTCCGGGCGCAGCGGCTTATAGCGTTTGCGCGCGCCATCGAAGCTCAGCTTCAACAAATAGGAAAACGCCGATTCGCCGTCGGGCACGGGAAATTCCGGGAAGATCAGCTTGTGCAGTTCGAGCTGCAAGTTGCAGCGCTCGGCAATTTCCATCGTTGCTTGCAACCATTCCGGGTGATCGGGGAAAACTTTTTGCATTTCCACTGCCGGCTTGAACCAGGCTTCGCCGGTGGTAATTTCCGGCGCCGTGACGGCGGTAAGCAATCCACCCGTGCGGATGGCGTTCACCGCGCGATGATGCAGGTGTTCCTCGGACCGCAAAAAATGAACATTATTTGTTGCCACCAGCGGCACGCGCAGCTCGCGCCCGATGCGTTCCGCCTCGCGTAGTGTTCGGCCATCGCCTGGCGAAAGATGCTGTACTTCTATGTACAGCCGGTCGCCGAAAATTTCTTTGAGTCGGGAAAAGCGGCTGGTGATTAGTGAGTGGTGACGCGTGTTTCCGACTGACTCCGCCTGCAGTTGAGATCCTTCGCTGCGCTCAGGATGACAAACGAAAAGGTGATTCGCAGGTGCTAACGCGATTACGCCGCGGCTGTGCTCCGCCAAGTCCGGGAATGTCACAGGCCGGCCATCGGTTTCAGCAGAGCCCATGTTTTGCGCCAGCTTCGTCGTGCCCAAATGGCGCAACGTGACCAACTGGCATAAATTGCTGTAGCCCTCCATGTCCGTTGCCAGCAGCACCAACTGCATGCTCGGGACGTTTCGCGTTTCGTGGAAAGAAGTGGCGAGTGGCGAGTGACGAGTGGCGAGTTCCGGCAAGAAAGAAACATCCAGCACCACGCCGATGATGGGCTGAATGCCAGCTTTTTTCGCGGCTTGGTAAAACGGCACCGCCGCGTACAAACCATTCGTATCCGTCAGAGCCACGGCCGGCATCTTCTGCTCGACCGCGGCCGCGATGATTTCGTCCGGCGACGCTACGCCGCGCAGAAACGAATAGTGGCTGTGACAATGCAAATGTACGAACACGGTGCCCCGAGTAACTGCGCACTTCAGCGGTAGGGAGGCGGGAAGGGAAAAAGCCAAATCTGCTGCAGTCAGGCTAAAACCGGCAACGGCTTGCCGATGCGTACCATGATTTAGTGCGGAGAAAGTTCAGCCATGCGTCCCTTTGAGTTGCGAAGAAGAATGGAAGGGTTGGCATCAGTGAAACTAAAAATGATTCCTCCTGGATTCACGCCCCTTAGGTTTCCTTTGCCGCTGCGTAGCATTAGCTGTGGTTCATTGTGAAGAAAGGTGAGAGAAAATAACGCATCGTTTCCATTCTTGAGAGGTCCCCATGCATGGTAAACAACGATGCTGGGATCCGGAGTGGCACCTATCGTCATTCGTAACACTCGACCCTCAGGATGCAAAGGTTCCGGTCCAAAAATCTGTAGTACTGGTTGGTCGGGATCGTTCACAGTTGTTAGCGAAAGCATCGTTTGCCCGTTCTTGCCGTTTACGAGAAATTTATGGGCTGTAATCGTGTCTGCATCAATCGTCGAAGCCTTAATCTGGTTTGCAGGGCTCTCTGAAGAAGCTTGTAATCTATATGAGCCGACCATATTTGTTGATAGTGACAACACCGCCGTAATAAATGAGAGTAACAACCCAATTTTTAGCCAACGATTTTCACGATTCAACTTTTCTAGGTGTCTAGCGATGGTTTGTAAATCTGAAGCATTGCTCGTCATGATGACTCCTCAGTGCCGCGAGTCGATCGCAGACGCTAGGTTATGCGGCGGTGTTAATCAGAAGCTTATAACATAGCGCGCGCGTACTATTCCTTACCTTGACAAGCAGGGGGTCGAGAGGACCAGGCCATTGGGCTTGGTGGCGTAATGTTCGCGGAGTTCGAGGCCGTTGCCGTAGAAGACGGCGTTCCAGCCGTAGCGGCCGCGGACGGAATCGAGGCCGCGGTTCAGGTACCAGCGGCGATTGGCGTTGGTGTCAAAGAGTTCGTGCTGGCGCTTGTCGGTTTCGAGGTTGTGCACGCTGACGCCGGCGAGGCGGACTGCGACGCGGCGCGTGAACAATTTGGTGAACAGGTCTTTTGCGGCGGCGAGCAGTTCGCGCTCGTCGTTGGTTGGTTTGGTGAGGCGCACCGTCTGGTGCGCGGAAAAGTGATCGACGTAGCGGATGCGCAGGCCGATGGTGCGGGCTTGCTTGCCGTATTCGCGCAGGGTCGAGCCGATGCGCTCGCTGAGGTATTCGATCAGGCCGCCGAGAAATTCCGTGTCAATAGTGCCGCCCTCGATGGTGGTTTCGCGGGAAACGGATTTGGGCGTCGATGGGAGCAGCACTTCGCGGCCGTCAAGGCCGCGAGCGCGCTCCCAGATTTGCTGGCCGATGACTTCGCCGAAAGCCGCTTGCAAAGCGGCTTTCGGCACCTGGCGCAGCTGGCCGATCGTGGCAATGCCACGTTCGGCCAACGTGCCGGCGTGGACGTGGCCGATGCCGTGGAGTTTTTCCACGGGCAGCGGCGTCAGGAAATTTTCTTCGTCGCCAGGGGCGATTATGCGGAAGCCGCGCGGGCGCTGGAGGCGCGAAGCGATGGAGGCGACCACTTTTGTGCGCGCCGCGCCGACGGAAACGCTCAAGCCGGTGCGGCCGAGTATCTCTGCCTGCAAGCGCCGCAGCGTGGCTTCGTAATCGGGATAGAGACGCTCGGTGCCGGCGAAGTCGAGGTAAAAATCGTCCAGCGCGGCGGTTTCCACTGCGGGCGTGTAGGTTTCGAGGATGCGGCGCACGCGTTCGGCAAAATCGGCGTAGTGCTCGTATTGTCCCGGGACGACGATGGCTTGTGGGCAGACGCGCAGCGCTTCGCGGAAGCCCATCGCCGTTTTCACGCCGAGGAATTTGGCTTCGTAGCTGGCGGAAGCCACACAGCCACGCCCCACCAGAACGGGCTTGCCGCGCAGCTTTGGATTCAGCACCTGCTCGACGGAGGCGAAAAAGGCGTCCACATCCACATGGACGATGTTGGGGATCGCGTTGGGAATTTTGCGGGTGGAAGTTTTGCACAATCCCAGCCACGCCCACGCGGACCACGGATTTTTCTCCGCTGCCGGTTCCGCTTGTGGCGCATCTGGCTTCGGTGACGGGTCTCCCGACCAGGTCGGGACAGGCGCCGACCCGGCACTACAACTGCCGCTTGTCCCACCCGATTCGGACGATGCCGCGTGATCCTTTTCCTCGGCGGTTGCTTGAATTACGTTGATGACTTCAATGGGTGGGGCGGTGAATACGTTTTCGACACAGGTGTCCATGGCGGCTCCTGAAAGGGAAGCGGAACGCTTATACTGTCTCCCGAGCAAGGAACCGACTCCGTCGGCCTTCGGGATCGAGGGATCGCTCTTTCGAGTCGACCCCTCACCCGCTTACGGCTCGGAACTTTCAACGGGCGGCGGCCGACTCGTGAGAGCCTAGACGGCAATGGAGCCAGGCGCGCCACCCGTTTCCCGTTTCCTCTACCGCCCCGCACTATAGGCGAATAAAAAGCGAAAGTCAAGAGTTTTCAGAGTGTAGTGAACCACTTTCCGGTAATGCGGACTTACCAGGAGTTATCACAGCGGCGCGTCATTCTGTTCTGTCGCCGCGCAGTTAATAACTTGACCAAAATCGCAGACGGAAGCATATTTACTCCAGTCCCCCTTTGCCGCGGAGTCGCCCACATGAGAACGGTTAGTCTTAGTATTTCCATGCTCGTCGTCTGTTTGCTGATCGCAGTTGTGGTGTTAGCCCAAAATGGTACTCCAGCCTCCACCACGGCAGCGCCAAGCTTTCTCTACACTCCGAATATATCGGACAACACAATCTCGGCTTACGTAATCGATAGCACGACGGGCAGCCTCACCCCAATCGATGGGTCGCCCTTTGCCGCCGCCAATTCGATATTGATGACGTTGGATTCAGACAGTGATTTCGCCTACGTCGGCGGTGGTTCTTTTTCAGTGATGTCGACATTCGCGATAGATTCTCAGACGGGTTTTCTTACACTGGTGAACACTTTGCCCCAACCCACCTACGGGGTTACAGGATTGACTCTTACTCCCAAAGACCGATTTGCATACGTGGCGAATACTCTTGGAGTGGTTGGTTATGAAGTTGACAAGAAAAGTGGTTTTTTGACCGACATTGCCCAGCCGCAAATCGTTCTAAACAGCGGAGGCCTAGCCCGAGGGGCAGCTCATCCTTCTGGCAAATTCGCTTACTTCTCATATCCGGTTTTGAACAGCGTGTCAGCTTATGCTCTCAATCGAGGAGAAGGCACTCTGACTGCCATACCCGGGTCTCCTTTCAATGCAGGGGATCTACCGGCTGACCTTGTTGTAGAGCCATGCGGCAAATTTCTGTACGCAATAAACACGTTCTCGAACGATGTTTCAGCCTATGCCATTGATCGAGAAACCGGCTCCTTGACGCCAGTTCCCGGCTCTCCTTTTTCTGCTCAACGCCAGCCCTTAGGCCTAGCGATAGACCCGCTTGGCCATTTCCTTTTTGTAGCGAATGCCTATTCGGACAGCGTTTCGGTCTATGCTATCGATCAGTCTACAGGCAGCCTCGCACAGGTGAGTGGTTCCCCATTTGCAACCGGACGTAACCCTGTAGCTGTCGGTGTCGACCCCTCGGGCAACTTCGTGTACACGGCAAACTTCGCCGTGCTCCCAACAAACGTCTCTACCGTGTCGGGCTTTGCGCTCGATCCAACTACAGGTGCTCTGACGCCGGTTCCGGGTTCGCCGTTTGTTTCAGGAAGGAATCCAAACGGCATCGCCATCACCGGCCAACGAGGGGCTTGCAAGCAGAACTCAGTGAACGATTAACGCGGTAATCGGAAATTGCCTAGCCGCCCGGAATTGCGGGTTTAGAACACGCGGCCGAGTTGGAAGAACCATTTGCGGTGGCCGGAATCGCCGACGCTGCCGCCGATGAACAGCGGTCCCAGGGCTGTCTCGGCCAGTAGCCCTGCGGCCACATCGTTCGGGAAATCGCTGCGAGTGGTCACGCCGTACATTTTGCCGAATTCGTAGGAGCCCACGGCGTAGACTTTCTTACCTACGAACGGCGGCAGGGTCAGCAAGTCGTGCAGGTATCCCGCGCGAAACAAATAATACTGATTGCCCTGAAACTCGTTCTGGCCGTAGGCGCTGAGCCGCACGGGTCCGCCCAAATAGAACTGCGGGATTCCCGTGCTCGTCCAGCCGAAGGTTGTTCCGCCTTCGCTTTCGAAGAAAACGGAAGCGGAGCGGGTGATGGGTTGGAAATATCCCAGCTTTAGATCCATTGAGGGGAATCCGCTCTTCGCGCCGGGACTCGTGTCAAACCAGCGAAAGTTCGACTCCACGCTCACGCCGCGCCGGGGAATCACGGGATCGTCGGTGTGATCCAGCAGGTAATGCAACCGCGTTTGCCCGACGCGCCCTGCCACCGCAGGAATCTCCGGCGTTCCCAGCCGCAGCTTGGTGTTTAGTGAGCCAACTTCGTAGCCGACGCGCAATTCGCTGAAGCGCCCGAAGCTGTAGCCAAGATCGCCGCCGATGTTGATGCGATAGATGCGGTAATCCGCCAGCGGATCATTCTTGGCGTAGATCTGAAACGTGGTGTCGCTGGCATCGGCATGCGGAGCGAAGAACCACCGGCTTTCCGCCGCAAACGGCCGGTACAATTCCGTCTGGAGGCCGTAAGTATTCCCGAGCAACAGGTCAGTGCGCCATTCGGAGCGAAACCCGGCCACGTCCATGAAAGTAAGACGCGTTCCCATGGTGAAGTCCACGTTGCCGCTTTGCGAGCCATCCAGTTCCAGGGCGGGCTGGAGCATCGGCGGCGCGTAGTTTTTTTCCACCACCTGCACGAGCAGGCCCGGTTGCCCGTTTTCTTCGGTGAGCCGGTAACCAGCGGCGTTGTAGCGGCCCTCTCCGGTAAGCCGCGTCAGCGCTTCGTCGAGCTTCTCAATATCAAGCGGCTTTCCTTGAAAGGATTTCAAGTCACGCGCCACGTCGGTTGCACCGCGTTCGCTGGTTCCCTGGACCTTGATGAACAGCGGCACGGGAACGTCGGTTCGTTTTCGCGCCGCGCGCACGTTCACGTATTCGCGCCAGTCGGCGTCATCGAGGGCAAACGCGGTGAGCAGGCGGGATCTCTCGTTGGCTGCCTCATAGCCCTTCTGCATGATCGCTTCGTTCTTCGCATAATCCACCGTGGTGTACGCGGCGAGATTCACGGAAACCACCGCGTCCGCCTGGGCCAGGCTGTGCAGTTCGTTCTCATCGATCACCACCCGCACCGAATGATCCAGGACGCTGAAAATCGATTGAATGTCCTTGGCTTGCACCGGTGCTTCTTCCAGGTGCACGGCAATCACGAGTTCCGCGCCCATTTGCCGGACTACGTCCGTCGGCAGGTTGTCCAACAAGCCGCCGTCCACGAAAACATTTTGGCCGTCGTGAACCGGTGAAAATGCGCCGGGGATCGAGATCGTGGCCCGCAGCGCCTCCGCCAGAGAACCATTTTCGAAGACGTGAGGTTTGCCGCTCACCAAGTCGGTCGCCACGCAGCGGAACGGAACCGGCAACGCATCGAAGGATTTCACCTCGCTATAGGGAAGAGTCTCCCGGTCGATTAGCAAGCTGATCTGGTGACCCGCGTTGAGTCCCGCAGGCGCGGTTAGACCGCCGCGCAAGCCAAAAATCAGCGAATTCGGGTACGCGCGTTGATCTTCTTTTCTGCGGAAAGACAGGTCTTCATAAGGCGAGCGGTCGTCCATAATTTTTCGCCAGTTCAGACCCGTGATGAGGCTTTTCATTTCATCCGGGCTCATGCCTGTGGCGTAAAATCCACCTACCAGTCCGCCCATGCTGGTCCCGGCGACGTAGTCCACGGGAATATGATGTTCCTCGAACCATTTCAAAACGCCGATGTGCGCAAGGCCCATTGCGCCGCCGCCTTCGAGAGCTACTCCGATTTTTGGCCGTGGCACTGGCGTGGCTTTTGTCACTGTAGCATTAGAAACGCTTGGCGCTGGCGCGGGTGTTGCGGCCGGCTTGCTCTCCTGCTGTGCACTGACGTAGGCGGGCACCAGGAACAGCACTAGAGTAAATAGAACGCGGCGCATGGAGAGCCTCCTCAGCGACAGGCCGGGCATCGATACTGTCAGAAGCTTTTCGAGTTTGGCGCAGTGCCGGGATTCGGGCAAGCAGGGAACTGATGTTTCACGCGCCTTTGTTCTCTTGCAGAATATTGCCGCCATCAACTACCAGCACTTGTCCGGTGATGTAGGAAGCCTCGGGAGAAGCGAGGAAGCAGACAGCTGCTGCGACTTCGTCCGGAGTGCCAGCCCGGCGCAGGGGCGTATGCAATGCCGCGATTTTTTCCGGCTCGGTCGAGGAAGCGGTTGCTATCCATCCGGGGGCGACTCCATTGATGGTGATGCCGTCGCCGCCGGTCTCGATGGCCACAGCGCGCATCATCCCGTCCATGGCCGCTTTCGCCGCTCCGTACGCCGCCGAACCCAGGTTGCTGACCAGTGGCCCGGTGACCGACGTGACGTTGACGATCCGGCCATACTTTTGTTCCGTCATCTTGGGCAACACCGCGCGCGTCATCCGGAAAGCCGTATGCAGAGTGATTGAAATTTGATTCTGCCATTCCGCGAACGAAGTCTGGATCAGCGGCTTGCTTTCTGTCGGACGTCCGGATTGTGCCATCCCCGCGTTATTCACCAGGATGTCGATTCGCCCCAGCCGCGTGAGCACCGAATCGACCAGCCGCTGCACATCCGTTTCAAGAGTGAGATCGGCGATGAACGACAAGACGCCATTGCCGCTGGCATCCAGTTCCCGCGCCCGGGCATGAATGCGATCCGTCGTCGAAGTGATGACCACCCGGGCTCCAGCGGCGTGCATTCGCCGGGCCACGGCAAAGCCGATCCCCTCGGCGCTTCCTGCGCCCGTGATCAATGCGGTTTGTCCGATGAGACGAGAGGTCATGCAGAATTCCCCGAACGGCATCATACATCGGCCGGGGCAAGCTATAATTGGCCTTTCTCAAGAGCGGCAGGGGACATGGTGGACGCAAAAGAAAAAGACAAAGATCTCGGCATGGGCCGCGAAATCACGCGGCGGGATTTTCTAAACGGCGTGGCTGTTGGCGTAGGAGGAACGCTTGTCGGCGGAGGTTTTGGAGCGGAAACCTTGCTCGCGGCCGCCGCGCTCGATGAGTTCGTCCCTGAAAAAGCCGCGGATTACTACCCTCCGGCGCGCATGGGCATCCGCGGAAATCATGATGGAACTTTCACCTTCGCCCACCGTCTGCGCGACGGCGAAAGCGCGGATTCCTTTGGCGATGCTTTGAACACCGGCGAAACTTACGACCTGGGCGTCGTCGGCGCCGGCATCAGCGGCCTTGCCGCCGCTCACTTCTTCCGCAAATCCGCCGGCAAGAGCGCGCGAATTCTGATCCTCGACAATCACGACGACTTTGGCGGCCACGCCAAGCGCAACGAATTTCGCGCCGGCGGCCGCATGGTGCTCGGTTTTGGTGGTACCCAGTCCATCGAGCGGCCCTCGCAATACAGCAGCGTCGCCTCCGGCCTGCTCCGCGACCTCGGCATCGATACGCAGCGCTTTTACAAAGCCTATGACCAGAAACTGTATTCCAGACTCGGGACAGCCGCGTTCTTTGACAAAGAGACATTCGGCGAAGACCGTCTGGTTACGGGCATGAATGTCACGCCCTGGCCCGAATTCCTCGCGAAAGCTCCGCTCGCCGATACCGTTCGTAGAGACATTGCCCGCGTTTACACAGAAAAGAAGGACTATCTCCCGGGCCTCTCCAAATCGCAGAAGCTTGCCAAGCTTGCGAAAACCAGTTATGCGGATTTTCTTACGCAGCATTGCAAGTTGACCCCGGAGGCGCTGCCTTTTTTCCAGACCTTTCCCCACGATTTGTTCTGTGTCGGAATTGACGCCGTCTCTGCCCTGGCTTGTTTCTACTCGGCCGACGATTATGGTTCATTTACCTATGCCGGTTTCGGTGGGCTTGGGATCAGCGAACACGAAAAAGAAGAACCCTACATTTTTCACTTTCCTGATGGCAACGCCTCCATCGCCCGCCTGCTGGTTCGCTCGTTGATTCCGGATGCCATCCCAGGCTCTACGATGGACGATGTGGTTACCTCCAGGGCGGACTATAGCAAGCTGGACGACAGCGCTTCTTCCACGCGAATCCGCCTCAATAGCACCGTCGCACACGTGCTGCACCTCGATGCTGGAAAAACCTCGAAGGAAGTACAAGTGGCCTATGTGCGTGGCGGGAAATTACAGACGGTCGTCGCAAAAAACTGCATTCTCGCTTGCTACAACGGCATGATTCCGTATCTCTGCCCGGAGCTGCCGGAGAAACAGAAGGAAGCTTTGTCTTATGGAGTCAAAGCGCCGCTCGTCTACACGCATGTGGCTTTGCGCAGCTGGACTTCTTTCGAAAAGCTCGGCATTCATCAGATTGTTGCCCCCGGCGCGTATCACACCTATGCGGCGTTGGACTACCCTGTTTCTCTCGGTGATTACAAATTCCCCGGCAAACCCGACGAACCCATGGTTCTGTTCCTGCTGCGCACACCCTGCAAACCCGGCCTGCCGACTCGCGATCAACACCGCGCCGGCCGCGTCGAGCTCCTGCAGACGACGTTCCCTCAATTCGAACGAAACATCCGCGATCAACTCGCTCGAATGCTCGGCGGCGGAGGCTTCGATCCCGCTCGGGACATCGAAGGAATCACCGTCAACCGCTGGGCCCACGGCTATGCCTACGAACCTCGCCCCTACAACGCGCTTTTCGATCCGGTTTGGGAAGCGGGCGAGGAACCTTGGGTGCTAGGCCGAAAGCAGTTCGGCCGGATCTCCATCGCCAATTCCGATGCTGCCGCAACCGCCGAAACCGACGCGGCCATTGACCAGGCCTGGCGCGCCGCCGGCGAAATCATGCATAGCTGGAAATTCTTCAAGTAGTATTTTGACTTGGTCCGCAGATCTGAGTTTGATGTTGTGAAAAGCGCTGCCGAAAGCTGCCGTAAGGAGCCCTCATGATGAGAAGACTGCTTGCCGCCGCACCTATACTCATGGTCCTTGCTTTGTTGTTGCAGGCGCAAGATCGCTCGAAGCCCAGTGACGCCGAGGGGAGAATACTGGCGCTCGAAACTGCCTGGAACCATGCGGAACAAGCTAAGGATGCCGCGGCCCTCGACCAACTTCTCGCCAACTCTCTCGTCTATATCGACTACGACGGTTCCATCATGACCAAGGGCGAATTCCTGGCCGAAATCACAGCCGTCGATCTCCACCCCTCTCAAATCATCAACGATGAAATGACCGCCCATGTTTACGGAGAAGCGGCCATCGTGACTGGCACCTATCGCGAAAAAGGTGTCCTAAAAGGAAAGCCCTACCTCCGTCACGGACGATTCACTGACACTTGGGTGAAATTGGACGGCACGTGGCAATGCGTCGCCAGCCAATCCACTCTCATTAGTAAGTAGAATTCGGCTCCCACTACTAAAATGTAATTCACGCCAAATTGGGCTTGGCGGTCTCTGCCTGTTAAACTAACATCGCTTGCAACTCACGGCGTAATTCATTTCGCGCTACGCGAATCGTTTTGAACAAGTATTCTCGCTCTCGTGTGAAGTGGAGGGTCATGCACTTAGGTCGTCGCCGTCCATTAATGGTCTTCGTATTCGCCACGCTCTTCTTATTCTTGATTCCTGGCTTAGCCGTGGCACACGCCGTCCTGCTGGAATCGAATCCGCCGCCGAACGGCAAGGTCGTGGCGCCTGACATTCCCATTAAACTTCGGTTCAATGTGCGCGTTGACGCCAGTCGTTCGCGCCTCACGCTGGTCCGGCCAGATGGTTCCGTGCAGCCTCTCGCCCTTGGCAAGACAGACTCGGCGGACATACTTTCAGCGCAAGCCAGCAATCTGCCGCCGGGCGACTATCGTCTCCGCTGGCAAGTGCTGGCTTCCGACGGCCACATCACGCGTGGAGAAATTCCTTTCAGCGTCACGCTGGGCTGATCGAACTCCATGGCCCGCCTACTCCAAATCTTTGGCTTTCTCTCGGTCCTGTTCCGCGGCGCGACACTCACGTTTCAGTCGCTCACTGTCGGTGGCATCGTCTTCCTGCTTTTCATCTTGCGCCGCGCGGACCAGGAATCCGAAGCGTTGCAGCAAGTCTCTCTGCGCTGGATTCGGCGTTCCGCCATCGCTCTCGCCGCGATGCAACTCTCCTATGTCCTCGCGAACTCTCTCATCCTCATGCAATCCGCCGAGATTTCTCTTCGCGAAGCCGCCGGCGCCAATTTCGTCATCGCCGGTGCAATTGGCATCTTGGCTGCCTTGGCCATCGTGACTCTTACCGGCGCGCCGCGCTCGCAAAGCCATGCGGCGCTGCTGCTCCCCGCAGCCGCGATCATCGCCTCTTCGGTGATGACCAGCCACGCCATGGCTCGCCTCGAATATCGCGTCCCATTGGTCGCTTTCACCGCCTTGCATCAGGCGGCCACCGCCACCTGGCTCGGTGGCTTGCCCTATCTGCTGATTGCCATCCGCCGCGCGCAGAGCCCCGACTTCGCTCGCCAGCTCAGCGCCAGGTTCTCTCAACTCGCTCTCATCAGCGTTGCTGTTCTAGCGTCCGCCGGTTTCGTCTTAGGTTTCGCTTATGTGGGCTCACTGAAGGCTGTCTATGGAACTTCCTACGGCGCCATGGTCGCCACCAAGGCGCTTCTTTTCGGACTGCTCTTGTTCCTCGGTGCACTCAATTTTCAGCTCGTTCGGCGCGGGCCATCCAGCACTATCCTCGCCAGCCTCAAGCGCTTCGGCGAAGCGGAAATCGGTATCGGCATCACCGTCATCCTCACCGCCGCCTCGCTAACCTCGCTTCCTCCTGCCGTGGACCTCACCCGCGACCGCGTCACCGGCTCGGAGATTTTCTCGCGTATGGCTCCGCGTCCGCCCCGGCTCGCCAGCCCCACGATCCAGGAACTCCCCGAAGACGTCTATGCCGCGCAGAAAAAAGCATTTGAATCCGGCTCACTCTCGACCGAATCCTACGTTCCCGGCCAAGCTGGCACGCGCCCGAACACGCCTGCCGAAAAAGCGTGGTCGGAGTACAACCATCATTGGGCCGGCATCATCGTTCTGGCCATCGGCCTCTTAGCCCTTGTCGCGCAAGCGGGACACGTTTCTTGGGCGCGCAATTGGCCGCTCATTTTCTTGGGACTCGCTTTGTTCCTTTTTCTGAGAAGCGATCCCGAAGTCTGGCCTCTCGGCCCCAACGGTTTCTGGGTCACGTTTGCCGATCCCGAAGTGCTCTTGCATCGCATCTTTGTCTTGCTCGTCATCGGACTCGCAGCTTTCGAATGGCGCGTGCAAACCGGGCGCGTCGCTTCCAGCGGCGTCCGCCTGGTTTTTCCACTGCTCATCGCCGTTTCCGGCGCTCTGCTCCTCACTCATTCGCATAGCCTGGGAAACATAAAAGAAGAAGTCCTCGCCGAGTTGAGCCACATCCCGCTCGCCATCCTCGCCGTCATGGCCGGTTGGTCGCGCTGGCTCGAACTCCGCCTCCCGCCCGAGAATCAAACGCGCGGCGTTATGGCTCGCCTCTGGCCTCTCTGCATTCTTCTGATCGGCGCCGCTCTTCTCAACTACCACGAAATGTAATACAGAGATTTTTTAGGGGAAGGGAGGTAGGTGGGACAATTTTGGTTCCGGGACGTGGACTCGAACCACGATACTCAGCTCCAAAGGCTGATGTCCTACCGATTAGACGATCCCGGAACCGGCCCAATTAGTGTAGCAGACGCTCGCAAATGCGCCCAAGCGCCTCCGTTGCGACCAACGGGCCGAAGCTCATTTCAGGTTTCAGCGAGCGGGAAGAGCGAAGGTGCTAGAATCCGGGATAGGGTAACTCTCACGCTATGTCACACCAAGGAAAATTTAACCGCAGACTCGACCGTTTGTACCGTAAGAGAACAGGTTGGCTACGAACTGTTCTGACTAAGGCCAATCCCGGCCCCGTTCCAACGCTAACCAAGAATCAGCGCGAAGACACCATTAAGAAGCTGCAAGAGATTGCCTCACACGCACTAGTCAAGAGAGTGGCTCGGAAAGAATTTCATCGTTCAGTGGAGAAAAGAAAGACGTGGATGACGAAGGGTCGGGGCACAGAAGAAAAGCGAAAGAATTTCAGAGCTTGGGCCAGAAGGAAGATCGATAAAGACAGCGGAAAAGTCTACGTTTTTTGGAACGGCAAGAAGTGCTGTTATGTAGGCCGAACGCGGGGCCGTGGCAGCAGGCCGTCACAACACTTCAAGAGGGGTTGGTTCAAGGGAACAACGCGAATTGATGTGTACATGGCCGCAAGAAAGGGTGAGATACCCCGATTGGAATGCCTTGCGAGGCACCGCTTTCTTCCCTCACGAAATAAGATAAAAGTTGCCGAGGAAAATTGGACGCCAAAGTGTCCTGTGTGTGTGCTTCACAAGGAGATTAAAACCGAACTGCGCAGTATCTTCAGGTTTCGTTGACTCGGCTAGATTCCCCGCACGGACGCGGCACCAAGCGATATAGAGAAAACGCTGAATTTTCATACCTTTGTGAACCGAAAAAAAACTTTTCGGGCGCCGGACTCCATCCTGCAACTCCGTTCCTCGGGCGAAGTGCGCGAAGCAAATCTTTCTGCTAAATTGGTAAGGTTGTTTCTATCGCGGGAGAGGTGGCCGAGCGGTTTAAGGCGCACGCTTGGAAAGCGTGTGTAGGTTAACCCCTACCGTGGGTTCGAATCCCACCCTCTCCGCCATTTCCTGCAAGGCAATAATCGAGGAAGGATCTGGGTCTTGCCCCGCCCAACCTTCAGAAGTCGTGATGTACTCCAAGGCTTTCTTATTGCACGAGGGGCTACGGATTTTTGTCAGGAACAGCCGCAACTTTGAACCGGTCCTGACGGGCGGCATCGTTTCCCGGGTCTATTTTCAAAGCGCGGTCCAGCGTTTCCAAAGCGTTCTTGCGTTCGTCCAGAGTCCTAAAAACCCGGGCAAGATCGAGATATGCCGGTGTGAAATAGGGATCCATGAGAATCGATTGTTTATACAGCTCGATCGATGCCGTTACCTCTCCCTTTTGAAGCAACAAACGGGCAAGTTGCGTTCGCACTTCCGCGGATTTTGAACCGAGGTCGATCGCTTTCTGAAGGGCCTGGGTGGCGCGCTCTTTCTCTTTAGGGCGCGCCAAACTTAGGATGAGCCCGTAGGCAGCCTGGACCTCAACGTCATTGGGAAGTCCTGCGGCAGCACGCTCAAGAATTGCGAAGCCACTTTCTCCGAGTTCCGGATAGCGCGCGGCAACTTGTGAATAGGCCAGAGCGAGATTTCGCAAATCCAGTTTTGCGTCAGGTGAACCGGAAGGTTTTGTATCCAAAATCAAATCGATCGGCGACGCCGACGCGCCGCCCTGAAGAACGGCTGGAATTTCGGATGGTGTCCGGAGAATGCGGTGGTCTGTCAAGGACGAGTGGCCGATGTTTTCGATGGTGCGCTGTGGCATGTGGCAATGGATGCAGTTGTCAGGTGGAGAAGTGGCTTGCCTTATCGGCGTCGACCCTCGGCAACTGTCGGCGGAATGGCAACTCAGACATCTCTCGCGGAAATAATCAGCGGCTTTATCGCCGTGGAGCTGAACGTGAGGATCGTGGCAGGTGATACAGCCCAGTCGTCCTTTGCTCGCGGCCCAACAGCGGCTCATCTTCAGTTGCTCAAACTGATCAAGCGCAACGAAGCGAGTCCCTTTAATCGCCGGAGAAACCGAAAATATATCCACGACTTCGCCGAGCGGGGTGCCGGGCCGGAAGTCGAGGTAATTCTTGCCGGGCTGGAGAACGCGAGCATCGCCAGCAAAGTGGCACTGCGCGCAGACGTCGTCCCGAACTTCGGGCCGCAGCCGCTCGGGATTGACAATGGAAAAGTCCAAGGGTCCTTTCAAAGCGACACCTTGCTTGCGCTGTTGCACATGAAGCGCCCCTGGGCCGTGACAGCGCTCGCACCCGACCGTTAAGAAGCGGAAAGGAGGCTGCTGAAAGCGGTTGTGACTGTCCGGAGCTAGCAGCGGCAGACCCGTGTGACAGTCAACGCATAAATCGACTACGCGACGCGTGAAACCGCGGAAGGCGCCTTCATTATAGCCGGGTGATAAATCCCAACCACGTAGGCGGGAATAATACGAGATCGGCGAGACGAAGAGAGCGTCACCCTTGGCGACCAAATAACTCTTCCCGACATCTCCTGCTCCTACAATGTAAGCAATTTCATCGTTTTCAGAAAAGACGAGTTGCCCGCTGGCGTTACGCTCGGACTCTTCGTGGAACATCTTGCCATCGCGCGCATAAACCGAATAGGAACGGTTCAACTGCTTCCTGAGAATAGTCACAGGTCTTGCCAATGCGCGCAGTTCGTCCGGTGAAGGAATCGACACAGACCTGCCCATCCCTGTCTGCTTGAAACTCGCAAACTCCGAGGGATGACAATCCCGGCAAACTTCGTCGCCAAGATACTCGACTCCCGGCTGCGCATTCAGGTACTGCTCCAAGGGCTTTTCTTGAGCAGGAACCGCTTGTCCCGTCTGACGCGCCTTTGCCATGCGCGATACGGTGCAAAGCATACAGAACGCCGCGAGGCCAACCGTCCATATCAAGCGGAGAGGAATTTGGGGCTGGCAAAGACGAGCATTCGTGAAAAAGCGAGAACGCCAATTCATGGAGAAAGGGAATTCTTCCTCGGGCGGATCCCCGTTCCCTCCTCAATCGTATAGATTTGGTCGACGGCAAGATTGTTAAGATGCTCCGCCAGTCCACTGGGCCAGGAGATTTCGATGCTGTCGATCTTGGTGTTGCTTCCCAGCCCGAAGTGCAGCCGAAGATCGTTTTGTGAAAGGTAGCTGGCGCCCCCGCGAACTTCATTGAATTGCACAAGCTTTCCAGCCCGTATGGTGAGGCGCGAGCCGATGGCGGCGCGGTTACTTTTCCTTCCCTCCAGCTTAAACTCTACCCAGTGATTGCCGTTGGCCAGATGATTGCGCAAGAGAGTCGGCGGCTCGCCGACATTCAAAACCAAGGCATCGATTGCACCATCATTCCAAATGTCGCCAAACGCAACACCCCGGCGCGAAGCCAGAGGCAAATCCGTGAGTCCTGAGGCGGCGGAAGCGTCTTCAAATGTGCCGTCGTGCTTATTAAGATGTAAGAAAAACGGCTCTCGGTAGCGCGCACCCTCTTTTATAGTGTCCACCTGCGGATACACATGTCCATTGGCGATGAAAATGTCCGGCCATCCATCATTATCAACGTCTACGAAGCCAGTTCCCCATGCGACGTAGGGAAGGCTCGCCTGGGAGATTTGCGCCGTCCGGCTTGCGTCTTCAAAGCCCTCGCGACCCAGGTTGCGATAGAGGGTTTTGGGCTGATCCGCGAACGTCGTGTCGATGATATCGAGCCAGCCGTCGTGATCATAATCGCCGAAATCCACTCCCATGTTGCCCTGTTCGAGGCCTGCGCCGCTCAAGGCCACGCCAGCAAGCAAAGCCACGTCGGTAAACGTCCCATTGTGATTGTTGTGATAAAGGTAGTTTGCACCCGCATCGTTGGCGACCAGTAGATCCGGCCAGCCATCGTTGTCGTAGTCGCCCCAAACAACTCCAAGCCCGAAGCGGCCTTCTGAATCGTGAACACCGGCGCGCAGGGAAACTTCCTCAAACGTGCCGTCGCCACGATTGTGGTACAGGAGATCACTTTCACCCTGGAGGCCCCACGGACCGCATTGAACCAGCACACCCTTGTAGCGGCAGAATTTGTCCCGGCCGAACTCCGGTAAGTTGTTGATATCGACGTGCACGTAGCGGGAGACGAACAAATCCACATGGCCGTCGCGGTCGTAGTCGGCCCAAGCCGCACCGGTACTGAATCCGCTGGCGCGCACACCAGCTTTCTCGGTTACATCTTCGAACTTGCAGTTCCCGAGATTGCGGTACAGCACGTTGCCACCGTATCCCGTGACGTAAATGTCCAACAACCCGTCATTGTCGAAATCGGCGACGGCCACGCCCATTCCCCAGCCGCGCCGGGTAAGGCCCGCCGACTTGGTAATATCCTTGAAAGTTCCATCCGGTTCCTGATGGTACAAGGTGATCATCGGGTCGCCGCCGTCACGGTAGCGCTCCACCGTAGAACCGTTGACGGTCACGATATCCAGCTTGCCGTCATTGTCGCAGTCAAACAGGCCGACCCCGCCGCTCATGGATTCGATCACGTAGCGCTTGTCAGGAGAAGAAAGATGCGGCACGGTCAGGCCGCTCTGCTTGGAGACGTCTTCAAATACCGGGCCGGCGTAAGTGGAAGACTTGCTCTGCGCGCGCACTAGGAAAACGCAAATAAGGATTCCAATGGCGACGAAGAGAATCGTTGAAGGTGCCCGATGCATTCGGCGTGAATCCTATCACGGCTAGCTCTTGCTGTTGCCAGGTTGGACGCGTCAGTTCACGGTCAGGGGAATGGCGACGTTAGCATCGGCATGGCCATTCGACCCATCGCTGTTGTTGCTTTCGGTAAAAGCATAGACGGTCACAGTGTAGGGGCCTGGAGGTGTGCCGTTGTTCGGCGGAATAATCACAGTGCTGTTGCCGCCGCCGCAGCCCGCAATCGCGGCCCCAATGAGAATCAGTCCTGCAACTGCTGCGAAACTATAGCGCCACGCGAGAGTTCGCATGCGCTTGGCAAGCGCGATAACCGTCAAAATGAGCGAACCCGTAACCGCTATTGGCAGCCAGATGCGCAGCTTAGGGGTGAAGAACAAGGGAGGCAGAATCGAGTTGGCCGTGGTCATAACAGTCGCCGTGACGCTCTCCGCCGCGCTGGAGTTAACTACATAAGTGTTTAGCGGGTCATTCGTACTGATAGTACAACTCGCCTTCGGCGCGTTCGTACTGCACGTGAAATAGGCGTAGCCGGTGCCAGGTGTGAGCCCGGGGATAAACGTGCTGCTATTGCCCGTCGTTGCTCCAGCTTTCACGGTGATGGAAGGAGGACTTCCCAAGACAGGAGCGGTTACAGGCGCGGCCTGATAGTAGCGAATGTAATCCACGAGCATCGTGGATGGGCTGGGAGTTGTCGGGTCGGGATTCCCTGGAAAACCCCCGCCCACAGCCAGGTTTGTGATGTTGATAAAAGGATGATTGAACACCCACTGACTGGAGCCACCCGGAACGTCGTTCGCGGTGCGGATAAAGAAGACGTTGCTGGGACTGTCCACATAAAACTGGACTATGTTCGGGGACCAGATGGCTCCATAAGTATGGAAGGTCGTCACATCTACGCCGCTGGGGAAAGTGAAGTTTTGTCCCAATCCATTTCCACCGGAATAGCCAGGGCCGTGAATCGTAGATCTTATTTTCGTGGGACCGAGTCCACCTGACACTGGAACGTTTTCCATGAAGTCCATCTCACCGCAACCTGGCCATGTAACAGTGGCGAAGTTGCTCCCGAGAGCCCAGAAGGCTGGCCAGAGGCCCGGCCCTACGGGGAGACTCATACTTGCCTCGAGCCGGCCATACTGAAAAGTTATCGTGCCATTCGTGTTCATGCGGCTGGAGGTCCAGCTTCCATTCGTGAGATTCGTGTTGATTCTGAAGGCCTGGAAGGCCAAGTGCCCGTTGCCGTCAATATAGACGTTTGCTTTGGCGGGATCGCATGGCGTTGCGTTTTGCATATCGCCAACGGGGCCACAGTACCACTCGAGTTCGTTGTTAACGTTGAGGTTTCCATGGTCGAATCGCCACTTGGTGCTGTCTATCGCACTGTTAAGGGAACCGTTAAATTCGTCGCTCTGGCTCGGCACCAGATTCCATGTTTGCGCGTGCGCCATGGACACCACCGCAAAAAACAAAACTACGATTGCGAGAAGGAATCTCCCTCGGCTGATTAAGCGCCAATTCATTCGGATATTCATCGCTGTTCTCTTCTTTCGCAGAATGTCGAGTTCACACCCAATCCGTTGTCCTTGTCAGAAGAATGCCAATTTTCTACATCCGTAACACAGGCACCAATGCCAGTCAAGGAGGAGCCTACTTCGGGGCAAAAGATCCAGAGAAGTAGCGAGCCAAAGAACCTCCTGAAGTGCCACAGGCGAAGGCAGCCCCCACCGCACGGCCCAAGTCTATAAGAAGACCGGTATTCTAGGAACTATTTTTATGTTATAAACCCTGAGTTCCGCCTGCAACAAAACGGCGGTCCACGGCGAATTCCGTATGGCCGCAAGAAACGCGGGGGAGTGAAATGCTGGGACATCGTTTCGATACTTCCCGGTTGAGAGTTCTCGCCAACTGGTTCTCAACATTAACTGTGGCACTTTGGGCATTCGGTTGCGGCGGCGCCTCCTCGGTCGCACCTCCTCCGCCACCACCACCGCCGCAGGCGGTTACGCCAGCCTTCTGGCCGGTTCCAGGCTCATACGGTCAGACGCAGGCGGGGCAGACGGTCACGCTAACGGATGGAACGTCTGGCGCAACTATCTACTACACGACAGACGGGACCACGCCAACGACTTCCTCGACGGTTTACGCGAATCCGATCACGATCACCGCGACAGCCACGATCAAAGCCATTGCCACCGCCTCGGGATTCTCAACGAGTGCCGTGGCCAGCGGCTTGTACACGCTCGCCGCGCCGGGGAATGGACCGACGGTCGCGGTGGTGGTGACTTCTGATGACCAGACCAGGAAGTTGACCGCGCAGCCGAGCGTCAGTTTCTCGGCAACGGCTGGCGGCAATTCCAATCCTATATATATGGACGAAGCCGAGGTGTATCAGCCGATCGAAGGGTTTGGAGCCTCGACCACGGACACGGCCATGTATAACCTGGTCGAAATAGCCAAGGTGAAGCAGCCAACGCAATTCACCCAGGCGGTGAGCGATCTCTTCACCCGGCAAGGGAAAGGCATTGGGCTGAGCTTCCTGCGCAATCCGATGGGCGCCTCGGACCTGGCGCGGAATATCTATTCGTTTGACGATAACACCGCTAACGGGGGCGCGGCCGATCCGACCTTGGCTAATTTTTCGATTGCGCACGACCAGACGGACATTATTCCCTTCCTGCTGCTGGCCAAGCAAGCCAACCCGCAAATCAAGATCATGGCCAATCCCTGGAGCCCGCCAGGGTGGATGAAAACCTCCAACAACATGATTGGTGGGTCGCTGCTGGCCACGCCCACAACCGTGTACGATTCTTTCGCCCAGTATTTCGTGAAATACATTCAGGCGTACCAGAGCGCTGGAATTAATATCGACTATATTTCGCTGCAGAATGAACCGCTGAACGTTCCCAGCAATTATCCTGGCATGTGCATGCCGGCGACTTCTACCTCTACCGATTGCGTTTCGCAAACCGATCAGCAGACAGCGTTGTTTCAGCACGTGCTGCCAGCGCTTACAAACGCGGGCCTCACGACCAAGGTGCTGGTCTACGACCACAATTGGGACAGAGGGGATTACCCGCAGAATGTACTCTCGAACCAGGCTAATTTGAGCCAGATTGCCGGCGTCGCCTGGCACGGTTATGGGGGCACGCCCGGCGTGATGACTCCGATCCGAAACATGTTTCCCAGCCTAGGAGCGTACGAGACGGAACACTCAGGTTTTGTAACCAATGCCGACCAGGCGAGCATTGATTTCCCTGAAATCATCCAGAACATGCGGAATTGGGCCCGGGCTTTCGTGAAGTGGAGTCTTTCGGTGGACGAAAATCAAGGACCGCACACCGGTGGCTGCGGCACGTGCTCGCCGATCGCGCTGGTAAACAGCACGACCGGCGATATCACGTACAGCATCGAGTATTACACCCTGGGCCATTTCAGCAAGTACGTTCTGCCGGGCGCCAATCGTGTGTATTCCAGCAACGCGCAGGGAATCGTTACCGCGGCGTTCGTCAATCCCGCCACTGACAAAGTATTGGTGGTCTACAATACTTCCGCCACTACCCAGACGTTTGAAGTGGTGTGGAGCTCGCAGTCATTCACCTACACGCTTCCCGCACTGGCCGCAGCAACTTTTACTTGGAGTGGAACACCAAGCGCCGGAACGCCTGCCTACACGGTCGGGGCCAAATCACAGATTCAGGCATCCAGCTTCAATAGCACTGCGGGCAACAACACTCCGGGAAACTATCAGACTTGGGGTCTGGAAACCGAACTCACTTCAGACACCAATGGTGGTTATGACGTTGGATTCGCCAGCGACGGAAATTATGCAGTTTACAAAAACGTGGACTTTGGCGTGGGAGTTTCCACAGTCACAGCCCGGCTCGCTTGCCAGCAGAGCCCTGGAAACTGCGGGGGAACGATCGAGTTTCGGCTGGACAACAATGTTGGCACCTTGGTGGCTACGGTGACGATTCCGTCCACGGGAGGATTTCAAACTTGGCAAACGACGCAGCCGGCAGCTGTCTCCGGGGCGAGCGGCGTTCATGACTTGTACGTGGTGTTCAAGGCCCCGGCGACCGGTACCACAAGCCTTGGCAATCTAAACTGGTTCCAGTTCAACTGAAAAATGTCGACGAAAGCTGGGCGGGACACTCTTGGGATGACCTCTTTGGCAAAAGAGAGGGCCGACGCTGACCGCCAGCCGAAAGTCACTCTCCGCACCATCGCTCAACACCTGGGTCTGACGCCCGGCACCGTCTCCGCCGCGCTCAACAACTCGGCCGCCGCCAATTCGATACCCAAGCGCACCAAGGAACGCATCCTGGCCGCTGCCAGAGAGTTGAACTATCGTCCGAATTATTTTGCGCGCTCGCTTCGATTGCAACGAACCTACACGATCGGCGTCATCGCCGAAGAAATCGGCGACGCTTATGGCGCGTTGGTCATCAGCGGTATCGAGGAATACCTGCGAAGAAATGATTTCTTTTTCCTAACCGTAATTCACCGCCACGACCAAAAGCTCCTGCAAACCTACGCGCAAATGCTTTTGACCCGAGGCGTCGAAGGCTTTATCACCACCGACACATCCATCGTGGAAAAGCTCCCGTTGCCTACCGTCGCCGTAGCTGGACATAAGCGCGTGCAGGGCGTGACGAACATCACTCTGGATCACACTCTCGCCGCGCGGCTCGCGCTCACGCACCTCCTCGAGCTCGGGCACCGGGAAATTGCTTTCCTCAAGGGGCACCCCGCCAGTTCGGACTCAGCTGCACGCTGGGCCGCAATCCGCGTCGTCGCCTCCGAGCTGCGCATTTGCATTCGCCCCGAACTGACCGTGCAGATCGATAGCATTGTTTCTACTCCCCATCTTGGGTACCCGTTTGCAATGGAGTTGCTATCGCGCAAACAGCCTTTCACCGCTCTCTTTGCCTACAACGATCTTTCCGCCATCGGCGCGATCTGGGCTTTTCGTGAGGCGGGTCTGCGTGTGCCTGAAGATGTGTCGGTCATCGGATTCGACGACATCCCCGCCGCGGCTTTTACCAACCCCAGGCTGACCACGGTGCGCCAGCCGCTCCAGCGCATGGGACAAATTGCAGCAAAGCGAGTGATTGATCAGATCGAAGGCAATGCCGAATGGGTGGCCGAGATTGCGATTGAGCCGGAGTTTGTGGTACGCGACTCCACCGGTCCGGCTCAATCTTCTTTCATAAAGCCCTAGTCAAGAGGCGGAAACCAAATCAGGCTGGGTCTCTAAAGCGCATCACGCGAGCAATGAAGTTTTGCCCCGCCCACAACGCTAACCTGTTGATTTCAGCTGAAAGTCCGTAAGCGAAAAGGGCAGTGGATCGGCTCAGTCAGGATAGGGCGCACCCTGGCGCGCAACGCGGATGTCGTGATCGGTGAAAGTATAGTGCATTCCCGGATCCTCATATTTTGGCATGTGGCAGGAAGTACAATTTTTTGTGCCCACCTTGCAGGCGGGACCAGGATGGTCAGGGGCTGGCTTCGAGGAAACCGATGCAAGGTGGCAACTCAAGCAATTCTTATCGTAGGACGCCGAATCGCGCACCAGCTTTTGGTGTGGATCGTGGCAGGCCACGCAAGCCAGGCGAGCGTCTCCCTTCTTCCCCCAGCAACGGCTCTTCTCCAAGCGATAAGGCTGTGCGCGTATGTTGGCGATCCCTTCAAGACCACCGAGCTTGACGTCCCACCAAGTGCCATGGCATGCGCCGCAGAAATCGACGGCATCAACTGGGTTGAGTTTGGCGGGGTCGAAGATAAGATCTGCCTCCTGTCCAGCTTCCCACACCTGCCCCTGCACGTACGCCGTTTCTTCCGCGACAACATGATTGAGACCCGGCCCGTGACATGCTTCGCAGGTGATCCCCGGGATGATTCGGCTGCGCTCAAACCTGTCGTTGATCGTCGAGGCAGTAGTATGGCAGGCGAAGCACCGAACGAGCTCAGCGCCGCTTACAGGCCGCGCCATGGCCTGTTCAAGATCTTGTGGCTCTGTCAGCTTGCGGCCAGGAGTGAAATCGAAACCTTTCAGAGTATCGAAATATGAAACGCGGCTTTCGTAGAGATTACCGTTCCGCTCGAAGAGGTAGGACTGGCCGACATGACCATCGCCAAACGACCAAGTCAACGGTTCAGAAATGGTACGCGCGCCGTCCGTCACCGTGTAAACGGACCCACCTTCCGTCTTTGCGATCTGGTAACTGATTCTACCCGCCTGAAAAGTCAGCCGGCCGTACCTGGCCAAGACGTCCGAGTCGGCCACGAGGGCAGTCGTGCGAGCCATGGGCGTGTTTTTCTGCGTCGCGGCTCTCCCCGGATGGCATTTTGCGCACTCCTCTGGTCCAACGTACTCATTAGCGGATGGACTGCTGTGCCGCGGCCACCAGCCGCGATAAAGGAGCCGATCCTCCGTAGCCGTCTGCGCCCATAGCAAGTCGGCGATAGGAGCAGAAGGCGCGAAGAGTAGATAAGACGCCGCAAAACTTAAGAGGAGCAGCTTGCTAGTCCTGTACCACTGCATCATGGTAGCCATCTCGGAATTGGTGAGGCAACCTGAGTCGGGATTCTCGTATCCGGCGTCGGGATCTGCTCATCGGTTTGTTGCTTCTACCTTTCCGGCTGCGCAGTGATCGGATCGCTTACTAGTGATCTCTCATAGCTGTGTGGTGCTGCAGGTTGAGCTGGCGCCCTGCCCGTCGAACTCCGCGCGACAAGTTCGGGCTCAATCGAGATTTCCGGCACCCAGTCTTCGTGTTCTTCAATCCGGTTCAACAGCGTGCGCGCCGCAATTTCTCCCATCTTTTGGAGCGGCTGGCGCACGGTTGTGAGACTGGGGTTGTTATGCACGGCAATTTTTATATCGTCGAATCCCACAACGGAAATGTCATCCGGGACTCGCAGCCCCGCCTCTTGGAATGCGCGGATGGAACCGATCGCGGAGATGTCGTTATACGCAAACAGCGCCGTAAACGGCCGTTTCCTGGCCAGCAGCGCTTTCGCGAACGGATAACCTAACTGGGGTGTGGCATCGTCGCCCACGATTTCAACGACAAGTTCCGCCCTGATGCGGATGCCGAGCTCCTTGGCAACTTCACGGACAGCGTTCCAGCGGTCCTCCGAATCCGGACTGACTTCAGCTCCCTTCATGAACGCAATTTCTTTGTGACCGAGTTCCATCAGATGGTTCAGGGCCAGCCAGGCTCCTTTGTGGTGATCCAAAACGATATTCGTGACGCCTTTTAAGCGGCGGTGCCCGGGGATGGCAACCGTTGGCAGCAGTAAGGGGTGATTGATAAAGGTATCCACGGTAATAAAACCCTCGACGCCGCGCTCTTGAAGGAGGTGCGCGTAGGTTTCCAGGAGTTTCGGGTCGTGGCGGTGAGCGACGGTCAGGAAGAAGAAATCTTTCTGCCGAAGGTATCGTTCAATGCCGCTGATGATCGGCGAGCCGTAAAAGTCTCCGATCTCCTGGGTGACCACCCCGATCATGTAGGTACGCTTTACCCCCAAGTTGCGGGCATAGAAACTGGGACGGTAATTCAACTCGCGGGCCGCGGCAAGGATTCGTTCTTGTGTGTGCAATGGAACAGACCTGGATGCGGCGGTCTTATTCAGCACCGCGGAACAGGTCCCCTTTGTGAGGCCGACCCGTTCGGCTACCATTTTCAAGGTGACTTGACGGTCCTTCTTGTTACGGCCCGTTTGCTTCTGGGCTGTCATTCGGCCTCGCTCCCAACACGCTAGGAAGAACGGCGCTTAGAACGGCACCTCGCCGACGCGACCAAGTGCCGGCATTCTACCTCACTGAGGCCGCGTGGCACAACAAAGAGGCCTTGCGAGAGCTGAAAGAGCTAGAATACCGGTTTTCCATAAGCGCATATTTTAGAATACCGGTATTTTTCGCTTGACAACGCAATCCACTTGGGCTAAATGTCGCCTCACGGTGTAGTACAAAAATACTAGTCGAGCGTAGAAAAAACTTTGATTCGTGTTTCTCTGGAGGGTCTATGAGAAGGACGGGGCTTGGGGTGGTGTTTAGCTTGCTAGTACTGATTCTCGTGCCTGCCGTAGCCGCGCAGCAGACAACCGGGAGCATACAAGGCACTGTCTCGGACGCCGCGGGAGCGCTTGTGGCCGGAGCTGCGGTCACAGTAACTAGCGATGATACTGGCTACACCCGTACAGTGGCCAGTGGGGGGGACGGAAATTACGCGTTTCCCGAGCTTTCACCCGGCCATTATCGCCTTAAAGTCACGAAAGATGGATTTAAGACCGCAGAACAGACGGGCATCGAGCTGCACGTTGGTTCGCCCGTGGTGGTCAATGTTAGCTTGACGGTCGGCACCGTCACCGAAGTCATGACCGTGGAAGCCAACGCGATCGCCGTGGATACCACGAGCGGGACTTTAGGTACGCTCATGGATGGACAACAGGTTCGCGAGCTGCCTCTGAACGGCCTCAACTTTATCGGCCTTACCCTGCTGGTTCCCGGTGCCTCCACTCAGGACGGTTTTAACGCCAGCGCCAAGGGCCTAGCGTCTGGCACCGATATCTCCTTTAACGGCGGTCAGAAAACGGGCAACCTGTTCACTGTCGATGGTGCGCCGAACAACGATATGGGTTCCCAGCGCACCATCCTGGTGTATCCCTCCATCGACTCCATTTCGGAATTTAAGATTGTGACGAACTCTTACGGTCCCGAATACGGGCAATCCGGCGGCGCCCAGATCAACATTGTTACCAAGGGCGGAACAAACGGCTGGCACGGCTCTCTTTATTATTTCGGCAGAAATGACGCCCTGGATGCCAACAATTTCTTTAACAAGAACACCGCACCCGCCATTCCTAATGGAGAATTACGCCGGAATGACTTCGGTGGCACGCTCGGCGGCCCGGTCAAGAAAGACAAGCTTTTCTTCTTCTATTCCCAGGAGTTTAACCGGGAGATTGATGGTGACCTCCACACCGGCCAGACTCCCAGCGCTGCAGAACTGGCGGGGGATTTCACCGGTGCGACGACGGGCGGCCACCTCACCAATTGTTATTACAACTCTAACTTCCCGCAAAACGGAGTCACGGACTTTGCCGTCAAAGATCCCGCGACCGGGTTACCGCTAACCAACATCAATTCAACCGTCGAGGGTATGAGCCCTGGCGGCAAGCTGATCGCGTCGCTGTATCCTGCGGCCAATGTGACTCCAACGGCTACGAATCCCTGTCCCAACCCCGATTGGAAGCAGAGCTTGAATTCGCCCGTAAACTGGTATCAGAGCAACGCCAAGGTCGACTACGCGCTGAACAAATCCACGACTTTAATGCTCAAGTATACTCAAGAGCATTGGAGTCAGCCTGCACCTAGCATTCCAGGTGTGGAGTGGGGGGATGATTCGTTTCCGGCAGTGGATTCCAGTTGGGCGCAACCCTCTCGAATTGCGGTCGTGAAACTCAGCCGCACCATTGGAACGACTGCCGTCAACGATTTTGCCTTCAGCTACTCCGGGAACAGGATTTACATCACCAACGCTGGAACCGATCCGGCACTATCCCAGCAGATTTACGGAGCGTTGAACCCAAACTACCCGATATCAGGAAAAACCGCGGGGAAACAACTCTCTCCGCCGGTTTTCTGGGGCCCAGGCGGTTACAGCACGCTTTGGAATGCTGCTCCGTGGTACAACCGCATGGACCGGTACACTTGGACGGACGACTACAGTAAAGTAAAAGGCAGGCACCAATTAAAGTTCGGTGCCTTGCTCGCGCATAACGTCAAAGACCAAGCCAACAACGGCGACTTCAACGAATCACCTGCCTTCTGGGGGCCGGGCGCCACATGCACCCAGGCTGCTCCAAACAATAACTGTGGAAATGCGCCATGGGGATCTCCCTCAACGGGAGCGACTGCAGGTAATGGGATTGCCGATATGCTCCTCAGAGGGACATTGTATGGCTACGGAGAGGCGAGCAACTTGCACGAGGCTGCTGGCCGGTACCAGGATTATGAATTCTATGGCGGAGATACTTGGAAACTCACTTCGCGTTTGACACTCAACTATGGGTTCCGTTGGTCCATGCTCATGCAACCCTACGCAGCGGACAACGAGCTCTCTTTTTTCCAGACCAATCTTTTCAACGCCAGCTTGACGGGGCCAAATTCCTGTAATGGGCTTCTTACTGCCCCAGGGAGCAAAGTTACCTGCAGCGCGATCGGCGCGGGGGGCTCTACAGTCGGCACGAACCGCTCTCTTGTATCCAACGTCTACCACAACATTGCCCCACGGGTCGGAGTGGCGTGGGATCCGTTCGGCAATGGAAAGACTTCCATCCGCTTAGGCGTAGGACAATTCTACGTCCGTTACCAGCTCGATCCGCCCATCGTTCAAGGAACCCAGAACCCTCCGTTTGTCCAGAAAGCTAGCGGTTTCCGATACTTAGATGGGACTGTACCAGGGGGGCAAGGTGGAACTGGCTTTGGCTACCCGGCGTTCGGTCGAACCTCCAATCCTGACATTCCGAATGATTGGCAATGGAACGTGTCCGTGTCGCGAGAGCTTTTCAAGAACAACACCATGCAGCTGAGCTACGTCGGAACGCGCGGTCTGCATTTGCAGAGTTACACCGACGTGGCCCAGGTGACCCCGAATTGTACGGGACCAGGTATAACGGCTGCAGGGCTTGCTGGTCTCACAGGTGGTGGCCCAGTCGGCACCGGTGATACTTGCCGACAGTATATGGCGATCTTTTCCATGAATGGCAACGGGGGCGGCAACCAAGCCCTACGTCCTTACATGAGCTATTTTGGACAAGCCACAAGTGGTCAAGCACAGCTCCCCGTTATGGACTTCTCGGGTACTTCCAAATATGACGCCCTGCAAGGATTTTGGCGGGGCAACATTGATAACCGAGGATCGGTCTACCAATTCTCGTACACGTGGTCCAAGACACTCGCCCTCCAAGGCGTGCAGGGCCTCATTGGCCAAGGCGCCACCGACATTTTCAGTGACAACAGTAACCCTAGGATCGATTACGGGCCTTCCGCGTTCGATCGCCCGCAGATCTTTACGGGCTCTGTGGTCTATGCGCTCCCCAGTATGAAGAACGGAAATGCCATCGTACGAAATGCAGTGGGTGGCTGGTACGTGGATCCGATCATCACTCTCGAGAGTGGCACGCCCGTCGTGCCCGGGACAGGTCCGGATCTTTGGGGAGTCGGCACCAATGCGCCGGACCGGCCAAACCGCGTCGTTGGACAACCTTGTCATATCAGTGTCCCGGGCCTGAAACAGCAGATCTTGAACCCGGCCGCCTTCTCGATCTACACATTGCCACTCGGCACCGACGGGAATGCCTCGACTGGAAATTGCTACGGACCAGGTCTGGACAATTGGGACATTGGGGTGCACAAAGAATTCAAGCTTAACGAGCGGATGAGAATTCAATTCCGCTTTGAATTCTTTAACGCCTTCAATCGGGCTGAATTCCAGGGCGTTAATGGTGGCCTGGGCGGGGCTCAGCTCTGCTTTTCCGATTCTAGCGGCAAAGCAGTCGACGTACCTGGTGTTGCCGGCGATCCTTGCTTCTTGTCCGGTAACCCAACCGGCCTGCAGCAAATACCCTACACGGCCGCGCACGTGATTCCCACGGCCACTGTGACAAGGATGGTTGGCGGAGTGGCGACTCAAGTCACCGGAAACACGCTGCTTTCTTCCACCTTCGGCCAGGCCACCTACACGCGGCCTGCCCGGCAAATTCAGTATGCCCTCAGACTTTTCTTCTGAGGCTTGACGGACAAGTTGCTCCAGCGTCTAATGGAGGCGGGGCTCAAAAGAGCCTCGCCTCTCATTATTTTAATGGGCAATCTTCCAGTGCGTTTCCACAGCGCTTTCCCGGGTACTGTCATCCGTCATGCTGCTCTCTTAGTTGCTATTTCGCTGCTCATACCAATCGGTTCCTCGGCACAGCAGACTCCGGATCCGCTCGATCAACACTATAGTGCCGCCCAGACGTTCCAATTAGCCGGAGATTTGGACCACGCGGAAACGGAATACCACCAGGTACTTGCCCTTGCTTTGCGGCACCTGGGCAACCTGCTTGCTACTGAAAAGAACGCTTCTGAAGACGCCGTCCGCTTGCTCGAGGACGCGATGGCCGCACAGCCCGCCGACGAGGACGCCCGCACAGACCTTGCCATGGTTTACTTCCGAGCGGGGCACTTGGATCGGGCCAGCGACCAAGCCACTCAAGTGGTCAAGGCCAATCCCCGCAACATTCGAGGTTTGCAGCTGCTGGGAAACATCGAGTTCGCGCAGGGCAACTTTGCCGCCGCCGCCGAACACCTCCACACGGCTTTGGGCCTCCAGGGGGATTTCGACACGGCGTACTCACTGTCTCTTGCCTACCTCAGTCAGCACAAACTGGCTGAAACAAAGCTTTTGTTTGACGAACTGCTGAACGACATGGGCTCGACCCCGGAACTCCATGTTCTCCTGGGCCGCGCGTATCGCGAAACGGGATACCTCGATGAAGCTATCCATGAATTCAAGAAGGCCATAGAGCTCGATGCGCATTATCCGAGGGTTCACTACTATCTCGCCTTGGCCTATCTTGCCCAGGGAGAAAAGGAACGCTTTCCGACAGCCCGCCCGCTTTTCGAGCAGGAGTTGGCGATTAATCCCAAGGAGTTCTTCAGTACCTTTTTCCTGGGCGTAATTTATCTCGAAGACCGCGAATTTCCCGCCGCCGAAGAATACTTGAAAAAAGCGGTGCAATTGCAGCCAGAGAATCCCGACCCTCTACTTTATCTTGGTCAAGCGTATTTCGAGACGAACCGCCCGGAAATCGCCATCGCGGCTTTGAAAAAATCCATTGAACTAACATCCGACCCGTCGCGCAATCATTACCAGGTGTCCAAAGCACACACCATGATAGGCCAGGTTCTGCTGAAGATGGGGAAGCAGGAGGAGGCCGAAGCGGAACTGAAACGTTCGCAGGAATTGCGAGCGTTGGCTTTCCAGAACGACAAAGACGCGCAGGACGCCCGGGAAAAGGGACAGCATGAGTTGCTTCCCGAACTTCAAACAGACCAGGAAAAACCCGCGCTCCTGGAGAATCGTCCTCCACTCGATTCAGCGGAGGAAAAAAAAGCGCAAGCACTCCGCGCAACTCTCACTGAGATTTTGGCGAATGCCTACAACAATCTCGGAGTAATTCAGGCGCGGCGCGAACGGTATGGTCAGGCATCCGATTACTTTCTAAAAGCCTCGCAATGGAAGCCAGATTTGCAAGGGCTCGACCGCAATTGGGGTTTAGCCAGTTTTCGCGCCCAGCGCTTCGAGGAAGCTATCGGCCCGCTGGCCCGGCAGGTTGCCCGTCAGCGTGACGATGCTAAAGCACGAGACGCTCTTGGCGTGAGTTACTTCATGACCGACCAATTCTCTAAGACGGTTGAGGTGTTTCGGCCTGTCTTGGCGGATCTTCCGGACGACCCGGGAATACTGTACGCGCTGGGAGTCTCTTTGGTTCGTACGGGAGACTCCGCGAATGCGTCGAGCGTTTTTCGCCGCATGCTGGAAAAGAATCCGAACGTGGCCGAAATCCATGTCCTGCTGGGTCAAGCGGACGCCGACCAGAATCAGTACACTTCAGCCATTGGTGAGTTTTCGCGCGCCCTGGAGCTCGATCCCAAAATTGAAGGAGCGCATTTTGGTTTGGGGCTCATTCTGCTTCGCGAAGGAAAAGTCGACGATTCCGTGCGGGAATTTCGCGCAGAGCTTGAGGCACATCCGGCAGACGCCAAGGCCAAGTATCATCTTGCCTACGGCTTGCTCATGCAGCAACAGAAAGATCAGGCGCTCACCTTGCTGTCTGAGGTGGTTCGAGACAAGCCGGACTATGCAGACGCTCAATATCAACTGGGCAAACTTCTGCTCGAGCGGGGAGAGGTAAAAGCCGCCATAGAAAGACTCGAAACTGCGGTGCGTCTTGATCCCTTGAAAGACTATAGCTACTTTCAATTGAGCGTGGCCTACCGCCGCGATGGGCGGCTGGAGGATGCTCAACGCGTTCTCCTGTCCTACCAGAAGTTGAAAGAGAAAGCACGGGGGACCGACCGACCGTGACGGCTGGCCGCCAGTTTTGCGTGAGCAAACTTACAAATCGACTTTTGTGGCGTGACGCTGCTCTTTGCGCGCTGGCGCTCTTCGTAATACTTGCATTTCTCGCTGCACCCCTGGCGGCAGACGAGGATTCTCAGAAGGTGAATCGCTCCGCCATTTTGATCCAAACCGGAAAACTCGACGAGGCCGAAGGATTGCTTTGGGAAGTGCTGACCCGGAATCCCGATAATGCAGAAGCGTTGAACTTGCTTGGAAGAGTCCGCCTGCAGCAGAAACGCTTTGCCGAATCGGAAACCCTGCTACGACGGGCAGCCAGCTTGGCGCCGGAATTACTACCGGCTTACATAAATTTGGCGGGTGTCTTCCACGCTCAAGATGAGACAGACAAGGAGCTCGCTACCCTAACGGAGGCATTGCGGCTGGCTCCGAGCGACCCAGAGGTTAACTGCAGCTTGGCCGCCGCGTATTTGAAGCATAATGATTTTAATCGTGCTCTCGAGGCGCTCGAGAGAATTTCTCGTGCGCATCGTCCGGACAGCGCCTTTCCTTTGTTGGCGGCTAGCTACTTGGGTTTAGGCCGAGTTACGGAAGCTCGCTCTCTCACTTCTGCGGTCGATGCTCGCGCGGCGAAAAACCCGGGGCTTCGAGTGGAGTTTGCCGGAGTTCTCTTGGATTTCGATCTTGCAAACGATGCTCTCGCCATTCTTGAAACCGCCCAGAAGCAGCAAGCTCCCACGGCTGAATTGTTCTTTGCGCTGGGTCGTGCCCGGGAACGCAAGGGCGAACTCACGCTGGCACAAAGGGATTTTCGTCGAGCGGTGGATTTGGACCCAAACTCGGTAAACGCCTTGCAAGCCCTGGCACGTATCCTTGCTGGCCAAGGGCAGTGGGAAAAATCCCTGGAGCTCCTCAGCCGCGCCCGCATTGTCGCTCCTGACTCGCTGGATGTTTTGCGCAAGTACGCTGCGGTTTGTTTGCACGCAGGGCGCACCGCAAACGCCGTGGATGCGGCGCAACAACTTGCTAAACTCCAGCCCGGCGAACCAGATGCGCTGTACCTGCTGGGAGTTGCGCAACTCCAGAACGGAGATATGGAAACTGCACGCAGCACCCTGGAGAATTACACTAAACTGCGCCCTCAGGACCCGCTTGCCTTTCTCGCTTTGGGGATGGCCGGGGCCGGTTTGCGTGATTTTCCCTTCGCGCGAGCAAACTTCGAACAATCTAGTAAGCTCGACCCGAAGCAAGTGGAGGCCTACTACCAGTTGGCCTTGATTTCCCGCGATCAGGGAGACAACCACGCCGCCATCTCTCAGTTGGAGAAAGCGATTGGTGTCAACCCCAAGTATGCCCAAGCTCACGACCTCTTGGGAACGCTCTACTTACAACAGCGGGAGTACGATAAGGCGCAGGAGCACTTGACGCGCGCGGAGGAACTGGCACCAAATTCTCCTGATACCCACTACCAGTTAGGCTTGCTCTTTGCACGATTGAACCAGCGCGATCGTGCCCAGCGCGAAATGGAGCAATTCCGCAAATTGAAGGACAAAGAGCACCCCGGGCCCGTTCCACCCGGCGAAAAGCGCGCCACATCCTTGCCACCGTATCCTCCATCGTGACCCAAACCTCATCGCCATTCTGCGCGTCGTCTCGCCGGGGCGTTCCATCTGTCCTGGCCTCGCTCTTAGCTTTGTGCGCCTTTTCGATGAGCCTCCTCGGCCAATTAGTACCGAACCAGGCCTTGAGCCAACTGCCGCAACTCGTGGACATCACCGACTCGACGGGCATCAAATTTGAGCATCTGTCGTCATCCGATAAAAAATATATTGTTGAGTCCATGTCTGGAGGCGTGGCCTTAATCGATTACGACCGCGATGGCCTGCCCGATATCTATTTTACGAACGCACCGACCGTCGAGATGGCGCTTGCGGGTAAGAAAGCTCGTGGTGCTCTGTACCATAACAACGGCGATGGGACATTCACCGATGTGACCGATAAGGCAGGCGTGGGATATCCCTGCTTCGCGATGGGAGCGGCAGTCGGCGACTATAACAACGATGGGTGGCCTGACCTGCTGGTTACCTGCCTCGGCGGAGTTGTCCTTTACCGCAACAATGGTGACGGCACCTTCACAGATGTGACCAAACAGGCTGGCCTGAACGATACACAGTATGCCACTGGCGCCACCTTTGGGGACTACGATGGCGACGGATGGGTGGACCTGTTCGTTTCCCACTACGTGGACTTTCATCTCAACGACCTTCCCAAATTTGGGTCGAGCAAGACCTGCCAGTATCACGGCCTGGCTGTGCAGTGCGGCCCTAGAGGTCTGAAAGGCGCTGGAGATCTTCTCTTCCACAACAATGGGGATGGTACTTTCGCGGACGTATCTAAGGCTGCCGGGGTGGATGATCCACACGGCTATTACGGCTTAGGAGCCGTCTGGTCGGACTTCAATGATGATGGTCGTCTGGATCTCTTTGTCGCCAACGATTCAACGCCTAATTTCCTCTATCGTAACGACGGAAGGGGCCATTTCACGGAAGTTGGTTTTCTCGCCGGGACGGCTGTAAGCCAGGACGGCTCTGAACAAGCTGGCATGGGAGTTGCCCTCGGCGATTATCTTCACACCGGCCGCCTCTCTCTCTTTGTCACCCACTTCTCGGAGGAGTACGCAGCGCTGTTCCGCAACGATGGAGGGATGAGTTTCGCCGACGTTTCTTTCCAGGCCGGTGTCGCGACGCCGACGATTCCTTACGTTGGCTGGGGCACTTCGTTTTTCGACTTTGATAATGACGGCTGGCCGGACCTTTTTCTGGTGAACGGGCATGTCTACCCGCAAGTGGACACCCTCGATGTCGGGGCCAGATACCGGGAGCCAAAACTCCTGTTCTTGAACCAGCACGACGGCACGTTTCGCAATATCAGCGAACTAGCTGGACCTGCGATTAAGATCCCGCAGGTCAGCCGCGGCGCCGCCTTCGGTGATCTCTTTAACGACGGTCGCGTCGACATTGTCGTCGAGAATCTGGATGGCAAGCCGATGATCCTTCGCGAGGAAGGCGGGAACCATAACCACTGGATCGGATTCGAACTCGCGGGAACGAAAAGCAATCGCCTGGCTCTGAATGCGCGCATCAAGACTGTCGCCGGAGACCTGATCCAGGTCGATGAAGTCCGCAGCGGCGGAAGTTATCTGTCGCAGAATGACCTCCGAATCCATTTCGGTCTCGGTTCCCACGAGCGCCTGGACCGTGCCGAGATTCTTTGGCCCTCCGGCAAGACCGAGACTCTGACGAATCTCGCGGCAGATCACTTCTATGCTGTGAAGGAAGGAGAAGGAGTTGTGCCCCGCGAACGAGTGCGGCCCGTTGCCACGCCACGCCACTGAAAATCAGACACTTCCAAAATGTTTAGCGCCTTTGTTCTGTAGCTCCCTCCATCTCCCGTCACTCGATTCGTTGATAGAATACCGGTTTTCTAGCAGCATCTAGCCTTATGGCGACCATCTTTCTTGGGGTTCGACGAGCGCTCTCTAGAGGCTAGAGCATCGTGCCACGATGAGATTCCCGCGGATGCTTGCCATCCCCAGCGTCCGCCGACCGGGAATGTCCAATGAGAAGAAGGATTAGAAACATGCCATCCAAACTTAATTCAATGCATATTTTACTTCTTGTCACAGCTTCCGCGTGGCCCTCAGCATTCTCGGAGCGCAACATTGCCTCCACGGCTGGACGACCCGGCAATCGAGTAGGATGCACTGGTGAAGGAACGTGCCGAGCAATTGCCGCTGAGACTGCGGCAGTCTTTCCATCTTGAGTGCTTCGCGGCGCGTGATTTTTTCAGCCATGAGTCTGGGCAAACTTTACAGCCCAGGTCTTATTCGGCCGCCAGCATTTCTTTGGCGAGCGAAAGCGCCTGCGCAGCAGCCGCAGCCTCGTTCAACCGCCCACGCGCGAAATCGCGCGTTCCCCCGCCCTTGCCGCCGGTTTTTTCAAGCACTTGTTTGAGCAGTGCGTTCATATCTTTTCCAACAGCGGGATGCTGCGCAAAAAGCACATGCCCGTCCTCCGCTCGCGCGAGCAGCGCCATCGTTTTTTCCGTCTTCGCGATTTCCGTCGCAAAAAAGCCGAGAAACTCCGCAGGGACTTCTTCGAAAACACGCGAAACCATGCGCAGCCCGCTCGAATCGGCTGGCGTGTCCTGCAATGCAAGAGTGGCCTCAGCTTCCGCCAGCCGTTGCAGCACCCCGCGAAAATTCTTGAAGTGCGCATCACGTTCCGCAATTGCAGCGGTAGCCCCGGACACAACGTCATCGGTGGCGCAGCTCAGTTTTTCCGCAACCTGCCGCAGCAACTGGAAATCGTGGCGCGCGACACGCTCCGCCCGCCCGCCACACACAAACTCGACGCGCCAATCCTGCCGCACTTTCGTGCAGCGACGAACCAGCACGACGCCGATCTGCCCCGTGCTCTTCACGTGCGTGCCCCCGCACGGTTGCAAGTCGGCCGCTTCAATTTCAATCGCGCGTAAAATCCCCTTCCGGTCCACTTCTTTGCGCACGCCGAGCCGGGACAATTGGTCCGCGGTTCCGTAACGCACGGTAACAGGGCGATCCTCGAAAATAATTTGAGTGGCTGCGCGCTCCGCACCTTCCAGAAACTGTGGTGTCGGTTCCGGTCCGCGCAGGTCAATCGTGCAGATTTCGCCTCCCAGATGGAAAGAGACCGTGGGCAGTCCGAACCGTTCCTGAAACATCGCCGACAGCAGATGCTGCCCGGTATGTTGCTGCATGTGATCGAAACGTCGCGGCCAGTTAATGCAGCCGTTCACCTCCGGATCCGATGGCTTGCGGTCGACGAGGTGCAGAATCTCCTCGCCTTCATCGCGCACGTCGAGCACATTGGCGTCCCCAATCTTGCCCAAATCGTTGGGCTGGCCGCCCGACGTGGGATAGAACGCCGTGCGATCCAGGACCAATCCCCAAACAACTCCGGTGATTCCGGATTTCACATCCGGCGGCAGCACTTCACAATGCATCACTCGCGCCGTGAATTCTTTTTCAAAAGCGTCGTCGTAATAGAGCCTGCGCGTCGCCATGCCGCTACTCCGTTGGCCCGGCCTGCAGCGCGCGCTGCCAGGCCTCCGCGTATTTGTACCCCGTGCCCGTGTTGAAGAGCACCACCGTTTCGTCTGGCTTGATCCATCCGGTCTCCGCGAGCTTTCGCGCCGCAATCACTGTTGCCGCCCCTTCCGGCGCCGCAAAAATTCCTTCCAGCGAAGCAAGTTCCTTTCCCGCCTGCAGCATTTCTTCGTCCGTGACGGAAAGCGCCGTTCCCTTCGTTTGCCGCAGCATGCTCAAAATCAACAAATCACCTAGCGGCCCGGGCACGCGCAAACCCGAAGCAATCGTCGCCGCATTCTGAAAAAACTGCGCCGTGTTCTGGTGCGCCTCCCAGGCTCTAACGATGGGCGCGCATCCTTCGGCTTGCACCGCCACCATACGCGGCCGCTCCGCACCAATCCATCCCATCTCCTGCATCTCGTCGAACGCTTTGCACATCCCGATCAGACCCACGCCGCCACCCGTAGGATAAATAATTACATCGGGCAACTTTCCCTCAAACTGTTCCCACAATTCGTACCCCATCGTTTTCTTGCCTTCCACTCGGTACGGCTCTTTCAGCGTGGACACGTCGTACCACCCCTCGCGGTCCTTGTGCTCCGCCACGTATTTCCCGCAGTCGGAGATCAGCCCGTTCAGCTTCACCACCTTCGCCCCGAACGCCTGGCACTCCATCACGTTTGCTACGGGCGTGTCCGTCGGCATTACGATGACCGCAGGAATCCCCGCCGCCGCGGCGTAGGCCGCCAGCGCTCCGCCGGCATTTCCTGCCGTCGGCGCCGCCAGCGCCTTCGCCCCAAGCTGCTTCGCACGCGACACTGCGGCAGTCATCCCGCGCGCCTTAAAGGAGCCCGTAGGATTCAAGCCCTCATCCTTAACGTAAAGCCGCCCCAAGCTCCCCTGTCCACAATGGATCGACGCGCCGAGCCGCTCCGCATGGACCAGCGCCGTCATTCCTTCGCCCAGCGAAACCGGCGCATCGTTCGGCAAAAGTTCCGCATAGCGCCACAGCGTGCGCGGCCGCGTTTTCAGATTCTCGAGAGTCAGCGTCGCCGCCGCCCGCCGCAAATCATATCGCGCCAGCAGCGGCTTCCCGCATGTACAAAGATGTTGCTCTTTCGAAGCGTCATACTTCTTCCCGCAAGCCGAGCACTCCAGTTCAACCACATTCAAGGCCTTTGTCATGACCGTAAAAGTCTAGCACAGCCCATTTTGGCCACACGTGTTCGTGGCACAGTCACTTCTGGCTGTGCCTTTGTTTCCTCTTCGGGAGTAAACTATGTCGCCATCCACAAATTGAGGCGCATCATGGAATACAGCCTGCCCAATACAATTTCCCTTCTCTCTCGCACACCCGCTGCTCTCAATGCACTTCTGCGCGATCTACCGGAAACTTGGACGCTCCGAAATGAAGGTGAAAACACCTGGAGCGTGTTCGAAGTCGTCGGCCATCTGATTCATGCCGAACGCGCGGATTGGGTACCGCGCGCGAAGATGATCCTGCAATTTGGCGAAACGCAAACTTTCGCGCCTTTTGATCGTTCGGGACACGCGCGAGAGATTCAAGGTAAGTCGCTCGCGCAGATATTGGATGAATTTGCCCGCGTCCGCGCAGACAACCTGGCCGAACTCCGCGCCTTGAATCTGCGCCCCGCAGACCTCGAGCGACGCGGACGCCATCCCGCCTTCGGACCAGTGACTCTGTCCGCGCTGCTAGCCACCTGGGCCGCTCATGACCTGACTCATCTCCACCAAATCTCCAGGATCATGGCCCACCAATACCGCGACGCCGTGGGTCCATGGAGCGTTTACCTCGGCGTGCTCCAGTGCGCCGGCCACAGCTCTTCTTAACGTATTCTCCGGATGCACGCACCTGCACCCAAACATGCCATTCGTCGGCTATTAATTCAGGAAAAAAATAACATCAACCGTGGTGTCGACCTTGACCGGCTTCCCATCCAGGAGCGTCGGTTGATAAACCCATTGTTTCACCGCATTCATCGCCGCCTGAAGCAGCAATGGGTGCCCCGATACCACTTCGACTTCTTGCACGGCGCCGTCTTTTCCGATGATGGCATGCAGGCGCACGGTGCCAGAAATGCGCGTCTGGCGAGCCAGCGGTGGGTAAGTCGGCTCAACTCGCTTAATCAGTTTAGCGCCTTGACACCGGCTCGCCGCCAGGAAGTTTCCGGTCTTCAGTTCCATCAGCGTGCATCCTCCCCTTTGGCCCTCATTACCTGCGCGCTGGTTCTGATCGGGAGCCAGCACAGGCTGGGGCGGTGGTGGTGGCATAGCAGCGATGAGGTTGAGCATTTTGGCAAGCCGTGCGTCAGGTTGATTATCAGCGCTTGGCGTCTGGGCGACGACCGGAGTTGGAGTGCCAATCCCAGTCTCTTTCAATAACCAGACAAGCTCACCCGGCAGCCTTCGGTATCTGCCATCGGTTTGCGTTAAGAAACCGATCATAAGTTTATGCAGGCCGCTCGCCTCTTCTTTCCAGATATAACTCGCTGCATAAAAGACCGCCGGTTTTGTCAGGGATGCGCGCAAAGCAAAAGTCGAGAATGGCTCGCCCGCTACCGGCCCATCAGGGAGCCGCAAGGTGTACAAATCTCCCCCGTGCTTTGCCGCCAAAAGCAGTTGATCGGCAACGAACTGGTCGTCAGTTTCCACTCTTTCCGTGTAAGCCGGCGAAAGAATTTTCCCCTTCTCCAGGCCAAACTTCTCCGCAAACCACTCCTCGGGATTCGCAATTCGCATCTCTTTGAGCAACCCCAGGAGCAGCTCTTTGTCCCCGGTCTTGGCTGCGGCGAGGATGTTCCCGAGCTTCGTGGTGAGATCAGCCGGTCTGGCTGTCAGATCCATTTGCGGAACCGCCGCTGTACCGGTGTCCTGGGCTCTCATGACCACGGACAGGCACAGGCAAAATGCCATTAGAATTGCGCGAGATTTCACGGCCACTCCACAACGAAGCTTTCTAGATGGACCTGTCTAAGCATCCGAATGTCGAGTTTACACAGCCAATCTATTGCCGGCATCCATTAAATTTCGCAAAAACGCGTCACGCCGCTTCTGATTTCTGTTCCCATTTTCACTTTTCCATCCTCCCACCAGACCCTTGCAGGGAAGCGATGAATCCGGATAGCATCCTTCACTCCGGGAGAAATAAATCCATGGCCCAACTCACCCACTTTCCTGAGGCCGCTTCAGTGCCCCCGCAGCAGAGCGCATGGATCTCCAATTCGCTTTGGAGATTGATGCTGTTCCTTTCCGTCGGAGTCGCCGTTTACGCGTCGACCTATTTTTTCTTCACACCCGGTGATGTACATTTCGCTCATTATATTCTGTTGCTCCGCCTCCACATTGCGGGCGGCATCGGAGCACTGCTGGCCGGTCCCTGGCAATTCTCGCAAAAGCTGAGGACGCGCAACCTGAACCGGCATCGCTGGATGGGTCGTTTCTACCTGCTGTCAGTGACACTCGGCTCGATCGCCGGTTTCGGCATGGCCGTCGTTTCCAAGGAAGGCCTGGCCACTCACCTCGGCTTCGGCATTCTGGCGGTCCTGTGGTTCGCAACCGGCTTACAGGCATACCGCATGGTGCGCGGCGGCAACATCGAAGCCCACCGCCGGTGGATGATCCGCAACTTCGCGTTGACCCTGGCTGCCGTCACTCTACGCCAGTACCTGCCGCTTATGTTGTTCGCCTTGCACTGGCCCTTCTCGCGCGCCTACCTTATAGTCGCCTGGCTGTGCTGGGTTCCCAATCTGCTCATCGCCGAGTGGATGGTCCGCCGGCGCGCCCGCCTGGCTCACGCTTGAAGCCCCAGCACGCCTGGCTTCTTCTTCCCACACGCCTATAGAGCAGAGACGGCATATGAGGCATCCTGCCGTGGGCGGGAACCTGGCTCTGGTGTTCGACCTCTAATCTTCCAGTGAAATTTCCGGCCCGCTCCCTGTCTACACAGGAAGAGACGCCGCGATTAGAACAATTGTGTTCAATTGCGCACAGCTTTGAAGATTGGGAATCTCTATACTCACGCAAGCGTCGCAAGGTAAGTTCGACTTTGGAACCGTCCAATGTGTCAATTGCGTGCGCCAAGAACCACACCCGAATTCAGATCGTAGAAACATAAGATTAGTTGGCCTGATTGACTTCCCCCAGCCAGGCATCATCAGGCAGAAGGAACTACATAATGCGTTTTATTTTGTCTATTCGTTCGCTCTTGTTCGCACTGGTACTGCTGGCCATCTCCGCGGCATCCTCCGCCCAGGTTGGCATAGCGGTATCGATTAGAATTGCCCCTCCCGAACTCCCCGTTTATGAGCAACCCATCTGCCCCGAGGACGGCTATATCTGGACCCCGGGCTACTGGGCTTACGGTGACGAAGATTATTATTGGGTTCCCGGAACCTGGGTCATGGCTCCCGAAGTCGGCTATCTCTGGACTCCCGGTTACTGGGGCGGCGATGGCGATGACTATATCTTTCACGAGGGCTACTGGGGAACGGAAGTCGGTTTCTACGGCGGCATCAGCTACGGCTATGGCTATTTCGGCCACGGCTACGAAGGCGGCCGCTGGGACAACGGCCACTTTGACTACAATCAATCGGTAAGCCACGTAGACGTCTCTCGCAATCGCAACGTTTACAACACAAGAGTAGACGACAGCAACCGGGGTAATCGCGTCAGCTTCAACGGCGGCAACGGTGGCGTGCAGGTGCGGGCCACAAGCCAGGAAGAATCCGCCGGACGCCAGCGCCACATTGCTCCCGTCGCCGCGCAAACTCAGCACGTGGAGTCTGCCCGCGCCAACCCCGAGCTACGCGCTTCCGCCAATCACGGCAAGCCTCCCATCGCTGCTACAGCCAAGCCCGGCGCTTTCAAAGACGGCGGCGCAGTAGCCGCCAAAGAAGGTGGAACAGTTCACACCGCTCCGGCTGCTTCGGCGAACAACAATGCTCGCCCGGCTGCCGAGACTTCTCGTCCAACCGCAGAAGCCAATCGTCCAGCCAATGAAGCTTCTCGTCCGGCTGCCGAAACCACTCGCCCGGCTGCCGAGACTGCTCGTCCAACGACAGAAAACACTCGCCCTAGTCCCTCTGTTCACGCTAAGGACCTGCCCCCCGTCGAAAATGTCGCCGCCCCAAACACGGGCAACGCCAAACAGGACCAGAAATACCAACAGCAACAACAAAAACTTCAAGTACAGCAAACCAATGAGCGCCAGAAACTCCAGGCTAAACAGGAGCAGGATCATCAGCGCCTCCCGCAAAAGCCCGCTAATGAACCGAAACAGCAACCGTTAGAGCAGCAACATCAGCAGCAGACCCAGCAACTGGCACAAAAACACACCCAGCAGCAACAACAATTGCAGCAACGCCAGCAAGCAGCTTCGCACCAAGCTGCTCCCAAACCAGCAGTCAAAGAAAAGCCTGCTTCCTAGATTCGTGGAATAGGCCGGGGCCGCACGCATGTATCGGCCCCGGCCGCTTACCGAGTTGATCAGGACTTGAGCGGAAGGGACTTCTACGGGACAGTACCATCTGGTCTGCGGCCAGCGTTTTCCAAGGTCTTGTCCAGCCGGTCCAATTGGTCGCGAAGGTCGCTCAGTCTGACTTCTTCCGCACGGAGTTGTTGCTGAGCTTCGATTTCTCGGGATTGATATTGTTGTTCGTCACTTTCTAGTGTCTCGAGCCTTGCCTTGAGTTCGGAAAGCCTATTCTCAAGCTCTTTCCGTTGTGTTGCAGGATTCTCTGTGTTGCTTACGAAATCTTCGGTCCGCTTGACCTCAGCAGCCACGTGCTTCCGCTCGTCTTGAGTTCTCGCGAGCTTATCGCGGGCTTCATCGAGGCGTTGCGAGGCGCGTGCGACAGCTGCTTCCTGCCCTTGCAATCGATAGATGAGGATTTGTGATCTTTGCGCTGCGACGGTCGTAGTCCGCAAATCCTGCCGGAGCAAGCGTATTTCTGTTAGCAGCGCCTGCAACGTTTGAGAGTCGCCCGGCGTTGTCTGTCCAAAACAAGATGTTGAAAACACCAAAAAGCCCAGGACAAATAATGACGTGCGATTCATTGTTTGCCTCCGGGCAGATTGTATCTGAGATTAGGTTTCCGCAGGCGCAGATGGAGCCGCCAAGCCAGGCAATATCGTCGGATTTCCGAAAGGATAAAATCCACACATTATAAAAGGGGCGCCCTTTTATAATGTGTGGAATCGAGGCCCAAACCAGCCCGGGAGATGGCTGGAAAGCCGACTCACACGTCCTAAAGTCTGGCTTGGTGTCATTGGTGTCTGTTCAACGTCGAATTTTGGTCTAACCGGATGAAATGGATGAGGCAGTTGAAATAGGCGAGACGGTAGAAAATACCAATATTCATGGGGTTTTCATGCATGTTGTTGAAAACAAGGTAGGATGCGGAAAGCGGCTAGGCGAGTATCCCACCCTCTCCGCCACTTCCTGTATATTTCTCTATCAAATTCTGTAACTCTTAGCAGCCAAGGAATGGGCAGGCTTAGCTCTTTGGCAGCATCTCTGTAGGGGTGACTCTGTGACGATCCTCCACGAAGATCGGCTTTTCCCAGCGGACCCCGGCACCCGCGCGGTCGCCAGGCGGCTTTTCGCCAGCGTCCGCGACTTGCCGATCATCAGCCCGCACGGCCACGCCGACCCTCGCTGGTTCGCCGAGGACGCTCCCTTTCCGGATCCAGCTCAATTGTTCGTCGTCCCTGACCACTACATCTTTCGCATGCTTTACAGCCAGGGCATTCCGCTCGAGCAGCTCGGCGTTGGTTCAAAATCTGTTGAAGATCCCAGACGCATTTGGCGCATTTTCGCCCAGCATTACTATCTTTTCCGCGGCACGCCCAGTCGGCTCTGGCTGGATTTCGCTTTTCAGGAACTCTTTGGCCTGGAGGCGCGTCTCGCGCCTGAAAACGCCGACGCCTACTACGACGCCATCGTTGAAAAACTGAAGACGCCAGCATTTCGTCCGCGAGCGCTCTTCGAACGATTCCGCATTGAAGTATTGGCAACCACGGACTCTCCGCTCGATTCGCTCTCTCACCATAAAGCCATCCGCGCGTCAGGCTTCCAAGGGCGCATCATTCCGACCTTTCGCCCCGATCCGGTGGTCGATCCCGATTTTCCGAATTTTGTCGAAAATCTCGCGTCTCTCGGGCAGTTGACACGCGCAGATATTTCGAGTTGGCCGGGTTATCTTGCTGCTTTGCGGCAGCGGCGCCTGGAGTTCAAGTCCCTCGGTTGCACGGCGACGGACCACGGCCATCCAACCGCCGCGACCGCGGATCTGAATCCCGATTCAGCCGCGCGCCTCTATCAAAAAATATCTTCAGGTGCAGGCGACGCAAACGAACGCGAATTATTTCGCGCTCAAATGCTCACCGAAATGGCCGCCATGAGCCTCGATGACGGCTTGGTCATGCAAATTCACCCAGGCAGTTTCCGCAATCACAACGCGCGCTTATTCCAGCGGTTCGGGCGCGATGCAGGCGCGGACATTCCCACACCCACCAACTATGTGCATGCCTTGCGGCCGTTGCTGAACCGCTTTGGCAACGAGCCGGGCTTCACCCTCATTGTGTTCACCCTCGACGAATCGACTTACAGCCGTGAACTCGCTCCGCTTGCAGGGCACTATCCTTGCTTGCGCTTAGGTCCCGCGTGGTGGTTCTATGACAGTCCGGAAGGCATCATGCGTTTTCGCGAATACACCACGGAGACTGCCGGCTTCTACAACACCGTCGGCTTCAATGACGACACCCGCGCGTTTCTTTCCATTCCCGCGAGACACGATGTGGCACGCCGCATCGATTGCTCCTTTCTCGCGCGTCTGGTCGCGGAACATCGCCTCGATGAGGAGGAAGCAACCGAGGTCGCTTCAGAACTTGCTTGCGGGCTGGCGCGAAAGGCTTACAAATTATAAGAAGAAGTGCGCGACGCCATTGGGGATACTGCCTGAGAACGGCGCGACGGGTGTAAAATCGGCACCGAGTTTGAAATCAAATAGGAGATTCCGACGAATAGGAGCCACGATGAACATTTCTTCCGCGCCCGCAACAAGATCGTCGGATTACTCCTGCTCGCGTCGTGCTGTCACAGCGTTGCTGGCCTTCGGCACCATCCTCGCATCAGTTTTTTCTCCCACTGTCACCGCCGCGCCTCAAGCCTCGACTCTTGAAACCCTCGCCAAACTCCGCGAAACCTGGGTCCAGGACCTTCGCACCAAACAGCTCGAACCCATCCTGAAGTTCTATGCCCCTGACGCAGTCTTCCTCCAACCTAACGGCGACCGCATCACCGGCTCCGCCGCCCTCCGCACCCTCTTCCAAACCATAATGGCCAACTTCAACAGCGATCTCACCCTCCACAGCCAGAATCTCGAGACATCCGGCGATCTCGCCTACGACAGCGGCGACTTTGAGGAGACCCTGACTGTCATCGCCACCGGCGCTAAAATTTCCTCCAAGGGCAGCTATATCATCATTTACAAGCGCCAGCCGAACGGCCGTTGGCAAATCGTTCAGCAGGTCTGGACCGGCACACCGCCACCTGGCACATAAAAGCGGCCGTTTTTTGGAGCAGTTGCTTGTCTCTATCCAGACTCAAAGACTGGCACATCTCACGATGAAGAGCTTTCTCAGTTTCTCCTCCGGGTATTCGAAACGATCAGACCAGCCGCCTGATCCTGCGGATCATTCCTCGCTTCCTCTAAGCCCCGCCGGATCTCCCCAGACCAGAGTCCGGTGGACCATTTGCGCCATGCTTTTCTTTGCGACCTCCATTAACTATGTGGATCGCCAGGTTCTCGGTCTTCTGGCACCCACGCTTCAGCACTCCATCGGTTGGACGGAAGCTCAATACGGTTACATCGTCGGTGCGTTTCAACTCGCTTACGCGATTGGGCTGGTAGCCGCCGGCCGCATGGTCGATCGGCTCGGTTCCCGTATCGGCTTTGCACTCATCATGGGCTTCTGGAGTCTGGCCTCCATGGGGCATGCCTTGGCGGCTTCCGCGCTCGGTTTTGGTATCGCTCGTTTTTTTCTTGGTCTTGGTGAAGCTGGCAGTTTTCCGGCGGCCATCAAAACGACGGCCGAATGGTTTCCACAGCGAGAGCGTTCACTGGCCACGGGCATCTTCAATTCCGGAGCGAATATTGGTGCGATCTTGGCGCCAGCTCTCATTCCATGGGTTACATTGAAGTTCGGCTGGCGTGCTGCTTTTCTGGCCACGGGAATCATTGGCGCACTCTGGATTGTCTGGTGGCTTGCCAAGTATCACGGCCCCAATCACCACCCTCGCGTCAGTCCGGCCGAACTCCTCCACATTCAGGAAGATTCCGCTGAACCGCTGGAACAAATTCCCTGGAAGAAACTCCTCACATACAAGCAAACGTGGGCCTACTCCGCCGCAAAATTTCTTACCGATCCCATCTGGTATTTTTATCTGTATTGGCTGCCGAAGTTTTTTGACGAGCGCTATCATCTCGGGCTCAGCCATATCGGCCTGCCTCTCATCATCGTTTACAACTTCTCGGCGGTCGGAAGTATCGGCGGCGGATGGCTTTCCACCGCTTTTAACAAGTCGGGAGTGCCGATGGCCAAAGCTCGTCTCTCTGCCATGCTCGTCTGCGCATGCCTCATCTTGCCGATCTTGCTTTCGAGCAGGCTCTCCTCGCTCTGGTCCGCGGTCGCCATTCTGAGCCTCGCCACGGCGGCGCATCAGGGATGGTCCGCGAATCTCTTCACCACTGCTTCGGATATGTTCCCACGCAGTTCGGTCGGCGCTGTCGTCGGGATTGGTGGCATGGCCGGCTCCGCGGGAGCCGTCTTGTTCTCGCTGAGTACGGGCTGGGTGCTCCAGGCCTACCACAGCTACACTCCCTTGTTCTCGATCGCGGCGGCTTCGTATCTTCTCGGCCTTCTCCTCCTCCGCATCATCGCTCCAGGCCTTCCACGGGTGGAAGTCCCAATCATCGCCCGCGAAAGACTTTAGGCTATGAGACTCCCGAGAGTAGACTTCGAGCTAGCGTTGCGCCGACCCCTTGAACTCGCAGAAAACCGCGGAAAAACGGAGGACAAGTGAAGAGAGCGGCGATGGAATCGATGGTGGTGGCAGCTTTACTGCTATGCGGTACGAGTGCGCACGGTGCGACTGTGCTAAGGGTGAAAAACCTGAGGTGCGAGTACAAGGTGGACCCGGTAGGGATCGATGTCCGAAGGCCGCGACTGAGCTGGCAATTGGAGAGCACGGAAAAGGGCGTGCTGCAGACCAGCTACGAGTTGCGCGTAGGACGGTCGGAGCGAGAGTTGGAGAAGGGGAAAGCGATTTGGGATAGCCGGAAAGTGGAATCGGATGCGTCGATTCATGTGGAGTACGGTGGGCCGGCGCTGGTGAGCGAAGGAATTTATTACTGGCAGGTGCAGGTTGGGGATAATCACGGACATTTGTCCGAGTGGAGCAAGGCGGCGCGCTGGGAGATGGGGCTGCTGGAAGCGGCGGACTGGAAGGTGCAATGGATTACGCCGAATCTCGTGGAGGACGAGACGAAGTCCAACCCAGCACCGTTGCTACGAAGAGATTTTCAAGTGAAGGAGAAGGTGGAGCGGGCGCGCTTGTACGCGACAGCGATGGGACTTTATGAACTTGAGCTGAACGGGGAGCGAGTGGGCGATCAATATTTCACGCCGGGATGGACAGCGTACGATTTTCGCTACCAATACCAGATATACGACGTGACGGAGATGTTGAAGAGCGGAGAAAACTGCCTGGGAGCAATGCTCGGGGATGGGTGGTACCGCGGAGCGATGACCTGGGATCTTAAAAGAAGTTACGGGAAGAAATTGGAGCTGCTGGCGCAACTGGTAATTACGTACTCGGATGGGGCGCAGGAGATAATGGGAAGCGACGGGAAATGGAAAGCGGCAACGGGGGCCGTTCGGGAGTCCGACATTTATGGCGGGGAAATCTACGACGCCAGGCTCGAGAAGAAAGGGTGGAGCCAAGCCGGGTACGACGATAAGGAGTGGAAGGTCGTGACGGTGACAGAAGGGCCGAAGGCAAAGCTGGTAGCGACTGCGGGGCCTGCGGTGAAAGAGATGGAAGAGGTCAAGCCGGTGAAAGTGTTTACCACGCCCGGGGGAGATACGGTCCTCGATATGGGCCAGAACATGGTCGGCTGGGTGAGGTTCCGCGTGACGGCGCCGGCGGGGACGACGATTACTTTGCGCCACGCGGAGGTTTTGGACAGTAAGGGGAATTTTTATACGGCAAACCTGCGGGCGGCGAAGCAAATGGTTCGCTACATCGCGAAGGGACAAGGGACGGAAGTGTACGAGCCGCGTTTTACATTTCAGGGATTCCGGTACGTCGCCGTGAGTGGATGGCCGGGAGAGGTAAAGCCGGACGCGTTTACGGGAGTCGTGGTGCATTCTGCGATGGAGAGTACAGGGACATTCGAAAGCTCCAGTTCCCTGTTGAACCAGTTGCAGCACAACATTATCTGGGGCCAGAAAGGCAATTTTTTGGATGTGCCGACGGATTGCCCGCAGAGAGATGAGCGGCTGGGGTGGACGGGGGACGCACAGGCGTTTGCGCCGACAGCATCCTTTAATTTTGAGACGGCGGGGTTTTACACGAAATGGTTGAAGGATTTGGCGCTGGACCAGCAGGACGATGGAGCGGTGCCCCACGTGATCCCGAATATCTTGTCGCACACGACGCGGAAAGGAGCTTCGGCGTCGGCAGGATGGGCAGACGCGGCGGTGGTGGTGCCGTGGACGGTGTACCAGGCGTTTGGGGACAAGCGGATTTTGGAGCAACAGTATCCAAGCATGAAGGCTTGGGTGGAGTACATGCGAAGAGAAGCTGGGGAAAAATACCTCTGGAGCAGCGGTTTTACATTTGGAGATTGGCTGGCGTTTGCGACCACGGATTCGGATTACCCCGGGGCGACGACAGACAAGGATTTCATCGAGACGGCGTATTTCGCGCGGTCAACAACGCTGCTGGCAAAGACCGCGGAGGTGTTGGGGAAAAAAGAGGAAGCGGCGGAATACGCAGAGTTGGAAGAGAAGATCAAGAGCGCATTTCAGAAGGAGTTTGTGACGGGGAATGAAAGGCTGTCGCCAAATACGCAGACGGCATATGCGCTGGCGCTGGCGTTTGGGCTTTTGCCGCAGGCGGAGCGGCCGGTGGCAGCAGCCCGCCTGGCGGCGGATGTGCGGAAATTCAAGCATTTGACGACCGGATTTCTGGGGACGCCCGTGCTGTGCGAGGCGTTGAGCGAGTACGGCTATCTGGACGAGGCCTACATGCTGTTGAACCGGACTGAGTATCCGTCGTGGTTGTATCCCGTGACCAAGGGTGCGACGACGATTTGGGAGCGATGGGACGGAATTAAGGAGGATGGAAGTTTTCAGGATACAGGGATGAATTCATTCAACCACTACGCGTATGGAGCGATTGGGGAATGGATGTATAGCGTGGTGGCAGGAATAAAGATCGACGAAAAGCAGCCGGGATACAAACATATTTTGATTCAGCCGCGGCCAGGCGGAGGGTTGAAGTACGCGAAGTCGGCGGTGGAAAGCATGTACGGGAGGGTCGCGTCGGCATGGGAGATCGCGGACGGCAAGATGAAGTTGCGCGTGGAGATTCCGGCAAATGCAACGGCGACGGTGAAGTTACCGGACGGGAAAGTGGAGGAGGTGGGGTCAGGGGCGTGGCAGTTTGAGGGTGTGGCAGTTGCAAAAGAAGAAGGCAAAGGTTCGCCGCAGAGATGACCGAGATCCACCGCGCCGCGGCTAATTGACGACTGCGATTTCACCACCGCGTCGGACATGTTTCCGCGAAGTGCGGTGGGCAGCGTCGTCGGAATCGGCGGAATGGCCGGTTCGGCAGGGGCCGTCTTGTTTTCACTGAGTACAGGTTGGGTGTTACAGCTCACTCACAGCTGCACTCCTCTGTTCGTAGTTGCAGCTCCGTTTATCTCTTTGGCCTTCTCTTTCTCCGCGTTATCGCGCCAGGCCTGCAGCGAGTGGACGTCCCAATCACCGCGAAAGACTTTAGGTTTTGAGACTCATGCGAATAGACTTCGAGCTGCTGTGGCCCAATTCGCGCGAGACAGAACCAGGTTGCCACGCCGCCCAGGCTTACTCCCAACGAAACACCTTCGCAGAAAGCCCGGTGCAAACGGCAAAAACGACTGCCAGTGCCGCTACGTCGCCGACGTGCGCCGACCAAGTGTCGCCGTTCCAGATTCCCTGGAGTAACGGCACAGCGTAACCTAGCGGCAGCACTCTCGCCACCGCGTGAAGCACGGGCGGCAGCGCTTCGATAGGCACGAAGAGTCCCGAGACAGCAATCATCGGATACAGAATGACGGCCCCAATCGGCTGCGCAAAGCGCGCCGTCGGAACGATGCTGGCAATGAGAAACCCGATCGACAGAATGCTCCAGGTGCTTATGAGCAGCGCAATCGTAAACGAGAACAAGGGAACATGAACGCCGATCGGGTAGTACCGTTTGCCGGCCAGGACCATCAAGGCCAGCGTGGCGGCAGTGAGTAATAGCTTGACGATCACGTGGGCGGTAAGGATGGTCTGCGGGCGCAGCGGCGTGGCGCGGAGTCGCTTGAGGATGCCACCCTCGCGGTAGATCGAGATAATCGTGACCAGCGAAAGTACCGCGCTGATGGCGATCAGAACCGAGGCGAGAACCGGCAGGCCCACGCGGATGAAACTGCTGGCCGCCAGCGAAGTCGGCGCAAGTCTGCCGCCAACTACTCGGCCTAACACGATGAAAATCAGAACCGGGAAACCGATCGTTCCGAACGCCCCAAGCGGCTCGCGCAGGAATATCTTGATCTCGACCCAAGTCAGTTTCCAGAGTCCACGCAGCATCATAGTACCGCCTACTCTCGAATCGAATGACCTGTCAGCTTCAGAAAGACATCCTCAAGGTTCGGGAGAATCGTGCGGAATTCGGTGACCCGGATCCGATTCTCGGACAAACAATGAATCACCTCGGTCACCATGTCGTCGCCCCGGCCGCGAATGGTGAATCGATAGTCAGTGCAGTTCACCGCTTCAACTCCGGGGATCGCCCGAAAGCGCTCCTCAGCACCCGCGTCGTTCGTGATGAGAACCACCGTTCGCTCCGGGCAGTGTCGGTTGACGAGCTTATCTGGACTGTCGATATCGATAATCCGTCCATGCTCGATGATGGCTACCCGGTCGCACAACCGTTCGGCCTCCTCCATCAGGTGAGTGGTCAAAAAGACCGTCTTGCCACGCTCGCGGATGCCGCGCACCAGATCCCAGATGGCCCGCCGCGACTGCGGGTCCAGCCCGGTGGTCAGCTCGTCGAGAAACACCACCTCGGGATCGTTGATCAGCGCAAGGGCAATAAACAGCCGCTGTTTCTGGCCTCCGGAGAGGTTCATAAACCAGGCGTTCCGCTTATCGGTGAGTCCGAGCTGTTCGAGCAGGCGCTCGCCGTCGATCGCTTTCTTCTGGTAAAGCGAAGCCCAGAGGTCTACCGCCTCCCACACTTTGATGCGCTTCTGCAGCTGCGCCTGCTGGAGCTGAACGCCGATCCGGTCCTGCAGCTTGTAGACTTGACGAAAGGGATCAAGACCGAGAACCGAGATGCTGCCCCGGTCCGGCGTGCGCAGACCTTCGATGCACTCCATCGTGGTAGTTTTTCCCGCGCCATTTGGCCCGATCAAACCAAATATCTCGCCGTCGTTGACCTCGAACGACACCTCGTCGACAGCTACCGTTTTGCCGTAGGTCTTGCGGACTCCAGCCACTTGAATGACGGTACGCATGATAATTTGCAGAATCGCGGATTCACTGAACCGGACCAAAAGTTTATATCATGGACTTACGTTAAGTCTTGGCAGGTCGGATTACAGCACCAGCGCCTTGGCTCTTGGGGGCATTTCCTCAGGCATTAGGCTAATTTTGGCGTCTATCCACTGCCAAATGCGATGCCTCTTGGACTGTCAAAAGTGACAGTTCCGTGGGCGGTTCCTGCCGTCTGACAATCCCGCACTCGCGATTCTTAGCGGCTAACGCTCGCAAGAGTCAAGTCCGTGAAACAAGAAAAAAATAGAAAGGTGCGAGGGCTATCCGAAGTCTCGCACGTGGAGGAGTAAGGTGCTACTGCAGACAGCTTCCCATACTAGGCGGTTCAAGTCGCGGATCGAGACATTTGGTGGCGTCTGGGTCTACTGGCGGTGTGGTGGAGCTGACGACGCTTCGCAAGTTCGGAATCTGAGCGTCGGCGGTCTGTTTATCGAGACTCGAAAGCCAACGGTCGTGGGCACAAAGGCGAGGCTCGAATTTCTTGTCCAGGAAGGGCAAATCAGAGCCGACGCAGTCGTCCGACATGTACAGGCCGGTCATGGTCTGGGCCTGAAATTCACGGCGTTGAGTGATGGAGATCGCCCGCGCTTGGCCGCATTAATGAACAGGCTTGGCTACTTGTCTCGAGAAGAACCAAAGGCATTCTGGTCCCCGAGCCGAGACGCGATTTAACTTGTCCGCCAACGGCGTTTATCGGGAGTTAGGCCATCGGTGTTGCAATTACCGCGAACGCCCCCAAAGAATTTTATCGAATCGCTATCAATAAACCGCCGGTTATGCCAAGCGATTGCTCATGGCCTCGCCCGAAGTTGTACTCGTAGCTCGGTTCGAGGTACCAACCGAATCTGCGCTTCTTGGAAGGCCAGAACATAAAATCAAGTACGGCTTCACCGCTGACGGAGTTCGTTGTTTTGCCGTAACTCGTCGAGTGAACCCACTGCGGACCAAGACCGATCATAAACTCCGCTTTTTTCGAGAGCGTCCAAGGCTTCTTGAATAGCAGGTCGATATCCCATTCAGTCGTTTGCCTGCTGAAAAGCGGCGTGACTCCCGCCTCAAGTTCCAGCCACTTCTCTATCGGCGTAACTTCAACGGCAACACTCGGACCAAAGCTCGCACCGCCATCTTTGACATTCCAGTTAGCCGCTCCACCAAGCTCGACGATGGCGGCAGGCTCCTTCTCTACCGATTGGGCGAAAGCGTTTCCGGTGCAGAGGAACAGAGTTGCTATCAAGATGCCCTTTGGCGCGCTCATTGGATGTCCGATTCCACTTGCCTCGTAAGTTGCCATAATATCAGTAAGTCCCGACAAGTCGGCTTACCAGGAGTGTGGCTCCCAGTATGCACTTGTCCGATTGCGGCGTTAATCAAGTTTGCGAGCAGCGGGTCACCACTCTTTGTACGGAATACCCTTGCTGTCGTTTTGACCCGAAGCCGAATGAACGTCAACGACTCCGGTGCTGGATTGCTCTGGACTCAGTACCACGTCGTCGAATTGTGGCACCCAGTCTTTTTTCCGGGTAAATGGGTCGGTAGGAATCTCCTTCAAGAAATGCCCGTTCACCAAGTCTTGCAGGGATTGGGGAGCTTTCTGCTTATCGAGGGTGTATTGGTCGATCGCCTGCCGCATCACCATCAAGTTCTGTTTGAGTATCCGTTCTCGTTCCGAACGGGTCGTGCACCCACCGACGAGAGCAGAGGCCAAAACTAGCAGGGATACAAATCGAATGCGGGGTTTCATAGGGTCCCTTGGGTATGCTTCTCTCTTATACCTCGAATCGTCACGACTTTAGCGAAGTTCCGCGTGGAGCCGTAGCCCCCAGGTCCGAGACTCCTAGTCAGCTCCTGGTCAGTCGCCTTACCGGACATGTGGAATCGCTGATCGGCACTTGATTGCATAACAATGTCGGCTCCTCGACCCGAGTAGACTGCGGTTGTTCGACGACCATAGGCTCGGGAGAAAGGAACCGAACATGTTACTGATAGGCGTAGATTACCACCCGAGCTTTTCAAACGATTGTATTTTTGGTGGAATAGACCGGTGAGTGTGGTGATTCAAACTCCCTCGGCAGGGGTGTCCCCAGTCAGCTGGAGTGGGTCATTAAAACGTCGCTCGCGGTAAAGATCAGACCTGCAATCAATGGACTAACTCTGTCATCGTTTCAGCATGAATTAACTTGAATTGGGTCTCAGAGGTTTTCTCTGCCACAAGCAATCCGTCATCGCAAAGCACACGGAGGCGGTCGCCAATACTCATTACCTTGATGAATTCCCCCAATTCTACGCGCTTTCCGCAAAAATCTGCATGCAACGCTTGGCTGACATTCATGACTCGCGCAACTTCAAATTGGTTTTCTCGCCCGACCATCCGTAATTGATCCGCGATTCTGTGCGCAAACTGCCGGTAACTACCCGCAGTCCTTTTGCACCAGTCCAGCACCGCTGTCAGCGACAAGCCGACGGCCCTAATTCTACTTTTTTTCGACATCCTTCGTCTCCACTACCGTAGTTAACTTTCCCCACAAGAAAAATACCTTCAGACTTATAGGAGTATCGGTGACCAGGCGGGACGCTGTCGTTGCTCGAGGACAACCAACAGTAACGAAGCTGGTTTTACGGGAAACGAGATTTGCAGGCGTGTAGCGCATAGTCACACGTCATGCAGCCTCCGGTCTTGGTGGCTGGGGGTGGAGCCTGGGGTCAATTCCCCGATTGTTGTTTGGCTGAAGCGAAGCACTCCTTCAGCTGCTGTTCTGCGCTCTGCTGGTTCTTTGGGTATGCATAAATGCCAATGCTTTTACTAGGAGAAGATGCGGTACCCGATTGTTTTGCATTGGCAGAAGCTGATGTTGGGTTGCTGCCTGGAGGGGATTCGGTCAGAAGAGGTACTGCAAAGCAGAATGTCGCTATTATTAGAAGGTCTTTTATTATCAAATGCCTCTTCTTGTATCCACTTCTGGATCTGCTGACGCAGACCCAATGCTACTTTTTATTAAGGTCGTCGTTCTTGTAGTACTTCGTACCCTGCAGGGTTAGCTGGAGGGCGAGGCCATTCTTGGTGATCTGGTAGACCCATACTCCCGGGGCAACCTCCGCCGCTCCCGAGTAGGCTGCGCCAGACTTGCCTGCCTTGGCCGCTGCGTCCGCTTGTGCTGAACCCGACCAGCCGGAATCGAGGAATTGGTTTAGAGCGTTATCGTTCTCGAACACAAAAATCACTCGATAGTCCTTCACCCCCACGCCCACACCCACACCCGCGCCCCGCGGAAACCATCTTCATAAAGGTTTCCTGTTTACTCTTGGAGTTGATCGCGATTCCTGCGCCGCGGGCCGTGCTCAAAAGCAACAGGTTCGTACCCATGTTATTGAAAACCGCATACCCTGCTGACTTTTCGATAGACGACTGAGCTGCGGGCTCCATCTTGTACAAGTCCTGCAGAGTTTGCGCCGCCATCTTGCGGGCTTTCTCCCTCTTTTTCTCGCTGTCATCCGCGACAACGGATGCGACTGCGAATAGCGAAGCCATGGCCAGCATGCATGCGATCACTTTAAATCTCATATTCAGGCACCTCGAACTAAGCAAATTCTTACAGACGATATTTCTGCCTTGATGGAGACTCTACTGGCAAATCTACTAGGCGCATGCTTGGTCCTAGTGGGTCCTCAAATCAGGCGCTGGCTGCTCTGTGCCCGATTAGCCTTACCGGTAGAGTTCGTGCTAGACGTGGCGGTTGGCCGCAACCTCGTACCGCGTCTGCACAGACTTACTCTGCAGCAAAAAGCTTCTCGAAGAGTTCCTTTGTTAGCGGCAGCTCGGGCCAAAACTGGAATCGCAAAAAGCTCCCATGGAGTTTCTCGCCATCGACCACGCCGAGAAGCCTTCGGGAAATTAGCATCGGGCGCGATATTCGATGCAATAGCGACTAAGTGCCGCTCCAACCAGAAGATCTGTCCAATTCAGAAAGGCGGTCCGCTTTCACTCCAGCTCGTACTAGTCATTTTGTCAGTTGGCTGGACTTAATGTTAAGGCTAGAAAATGAACATAAATGACTACATGCGGTCGGCAAAGCGTCTCGGAGTTCAGGACAATGACGGGACGCGGCTGCGCGGTTCTGCTGACAGCTTTCGCCTTTGCATGCTATTTGTTCGGCCAGGAGATCAAAACAGTGGCAGTAAGCGCGTTTGTGTGGGGAGAGGATTCCCCCTTCGGTGCGATTTCCTCGATCATTCAAGACCCGCTGACCGGCCATGCCATCCGTAAACTGGCGTACGGGCCAATCGAAGTGAGTTCCCGAATCGGATTCGAGCGTGTCAGCGCAGACGAAGTGGGGACTTACCTCAATTACACAACGACTATCGTCAACAGCTCAGACTCAACACTGTCCTTACAATATGGTGGAATCAGTATTGATGGGCACGCGGTCTCCCTTCCGTGGGTTATTCCTCCCGGTAAGAAGTTCACGAAGCGTGAGAGCAAGAACAAAACGTATGTGGTTGACCCAGAAAAAATGCAATGCTTTACAAATGGTTTTCTTTCGCATGATCACTTGTTTTCCGCTGATGGAGCTTCGCAAACACTTAAAGTCTCGCCAAAAACTGCGCTAACCGTTTCATCCGTGGTCCAGGATCCTCGTTATTATTCTCTCCGTTGTTCAGTCGAGGGCTGCCACCCCATCGGAACGATCCGCTACTACATCACAGTCAACAGCCAAGATTACGTCTTTGTATGGCCGGGACGATCTGCAATCTATTGCGGTAAGTGACAGAGGCCCCGGCAAGAATCGTTGCGAGCCGTGTTTAGTTCGCAGGTATTCGCCAAAAATGACTTCGGATGGCGTTAGTCGGCCGAAATGACGCGATTCCTTTCCGTAGTCTTCCGCCAATCCACTAAATCCATGTCGACCGCGCCCTTGGTTCCATCCAATTCTTCAAACACCAACAAATCTCCGTCTCTTCGATATTTGCTCATGGTGAAGGTCTCGTTTGATTTCAGCACTAGAATCGTGCAACGGATGGGCTGCTGCCATTTGGCAGGGGGCGCCAAGCTCTCTCCGCCGGCAATGGTTTTGTCTACTGCCAGCTCAGCAATGTTCGAACTCCTCCCGGCAAAAGTGCTCGGCCGGGCTTGCGATGCGTATGGTGGCCGATCCGGTTTCATTGACCCATAGGCCAGTGTCGCCGGAAGAGAAATGTCATCCATTAATCGCAGCTCTAGCGATTCTTCGCCCTTTAATGTGGGCCGTGGGCCACGCATCGGTAGCGAAACGATCTTCCATGGCCATAAGAGCGGGATCATCCACTCAGCCACGTCACGCTTCGCATGTCCCTTCCCGTCAATGTCTCCCTTTTTGTCAACCTTAAATCCCTTCGCTTGAATCACTTTCGCGGGTACAGGCAAATCGCCGTAAGGCAGAATCACCCTGTCAAACGTAATCTTCAGATAACCCTTCCCGATAAAATGCCCTGGTTCTTTCTCCGCTTCCAGGTGCCCACCTAACATGCTGCCTCGGGGAAATAGTACCCTGCCAAACTCCTGCTGCGTGCGCAGGTGGCACAGCACCGGGTCTCCCACGCTTGCAGTGGCCGAGGAGAAATCCGGTTCATTCATAGTACATTGCAGAAGTGTGCCGGCTGGTACCAATAGATCCCTTTGAGCACAGACTCCACCAGCAGACACTAGGGTTCCTACAGCGATTAGCAAGATTCTGATGAATGGCTTCATACACCTACCTCCTGAATAGACTAAGAGTCCGAAATTGTATGGACCAGGACAACCCAATGAAGGTCTGCGCCACTCGACTCTCTTATAGGTCTGGTCAACGAGAAACGAAGGGCCGCAACCGACCTTGCAAAGCCTCGCGACAGAAAATATGAAAGTATTGCTGCTATCGCCACTGTCACTTTTGACAGGTATTCGACATGCGTTGGACTGAAACTAAAGCTTTTAAATTCAAAAGCTTGGGTGCCCTTAAGGCCTATCTCTTTGAAGGGCGATGATTGACGTTTTATTTCCGGGCGAACGCTAGCGGATAATTCAAGCAGCTACGCCCTTTGTCGGATGTTATGGAATACGCGAGACCGGCGATTGAAGAGTCCCGGCCTGCACGCGCTACTTGTTGCTCCGAAGGGTCGCCCACAATCTGTGACAAGATTTAGACGAGTATTGGGTCGACGACACTAGGCGCTATGGACAGTCCGCTCGGTATATTGTCAGGTCTCGGCACGTCGCCTTACTGGACGAGTGCAGCATCCTCAAAACGTCACAGGAAGTGTGCTCTTTGGGACAGTTTGGTACTCGTGGGCGTGTTGTACTCTAGGGCTCGCCGCGCGGGCTGTCATCAACGAGGGAGGAATTAGCATGACTCTAAAAATGACGGACAGAGAAGTAGATGGCGTGTCCGTGGTGGAATTGGACGGCCGTATTGTGCTGGGCGAGGAGAGCACTTCTTTCCGTGAGAAACTCAAGAGCCTGATCGCCGAAGGAAAAATGAAGATCGTTTTGAACATGGCCGAAATCAAGTACATCGATAGCTCGGGGCTAGGCACTATGGTCGCTGCACATCTCAGCGCCAAAAACCGGGGTGCATCTATACGCGTCTGCCACCTGGGCCAAAAATTCCACGAAATCTTGCAAATGACCAAGCTGCTGACCGTTTTCGATGTTTACGATACAGAAGCAGCCGCAGTCAACAGCTTCCAAAGCTTCTTAGCCGCGAGGAATTAGCTGCGACGAGTTTTCGAAAAAGTCTCACATTAGCCCGTCCAAATGAGAATGAGGAACGTCACAGGAAAAACCTTTCTTGCCGTCCCCTGTCCTGCCTGTGGGGTCTCCTCCGGAGTGCGTTGTTTGCTGCATTCAGGTGGCCCGCGCAACGAACCACATATCGACCGAAAGCTCACTGCGATTGAGGCCATTGAATCGAAAAGAATCCCCCGTCCTGGCTCCTGATAAATCCCAGTGGCAGGCGAACCGGCCAACTGAAACCACTTCTCCGGTAACCGCGTTGGTCTGGACCTTAGGCCACTACTTCCGAGTGGCCGACCACTCGTTCAGAGCTTTGTCTTCTCCCCGGCGCACTCGACCGACTGACCGGCGGAGCGGCACGCTACCACTTGCTGAGCTGCTAGGAAAGTCGGTTGCTAGAACCGTTGCCTCCCGATTCCGCCGGGCGTGGTAGGGACGAAAGGCGTTGCTCCTGACGTTCTTACGACCCCTGTCAAAAGTGACAGGCGACACTCTGCGATACATAGTTACTATTCCTTTGCCAGAAAGATACTCAACGCAGTTTGACTCGCAAGATCCGCGAGTCGCCGCCGCACCGACAATCAAATCACGAATTGCAAGCCTGACATTATCAAGCTTGCGTGGTTAGAAGGTGCTGGGCCATTTCGATTTCGCCTAGGGTGGAGGGGCAACTCATGAACGTTTCGAAGCATCTCGTTCGGCCTTTCATGTTTTCCATATGCGCGGTGTTCCTGGCAGCGTCGGCTCAAGCGCAGTACAAAGCCGGAATTCAAGGAACGATCCAAGACAAAAGCGGTGCGGCTATCACCGGTGCGCAAGTCACGCTGACGAACCAGGGGACTGGCATTCAACATGCGGCCGTTTCTGGTGGCACGGGGTTCTATCATTTCACCGAATTGCCTCCAGGGCCCTATACGCTAACTGTCGAAATAGCCGGCTTCGAAAAGCAAGAGATTAAGGACGTAATCGTGTACGCCGATCAAGTCCGGGGCGTAGACGTGATCTTGAAGGTTGGTCAAGTATCCGCGACTGTTACAGTTAACGGCGATACCCTAACAAACCTCCAGACGGAAGACGCCAACCTTTCCGGAACAATTAACAACAAACAGATAGAGAATTTGCCAGCATTTGGGCGCGACCCCTACCAACTGCTCCGGCTTGCGCCCGGGGTGTTCGGGGACGATGCGCGCGCTGCTAATGGCAATTCTCAGAACCTCCCCTTACAGCAAGGACCTGGGGGTTCCAACAGTCAGATCTTCTCGATTGAAAACCAGGTGCAGATTGTTGCGGATGGTCAGCGCGTTTCGGCAAACAATTACATGATTGACGGCGTGAGCGCGAACAGCCTGGGCTGGGGCGGCGCAGCCGTTATTACTCCTAACGAAGAATCTGTGAATGAAATCCAAGTTTTGTCGAGCACTTATTCTGCCGAGGACGGCCGCAATTCGGGCGCGCAAGTAAAAGTGACTTCCAAGAGCGGCACCAACACTTACCACGGAAGCGGCTTTTTCAAGCTTGATAGTCCCGGCCTGAACGCATTCAACAAATACAGCGGCCCGTTTGGGCATCCCAACCAGAACAACTCTGGTTTTGGCCGCGTGAACAACCTGTTCCGCCAGTTTGGCGGGAGCATCGGCGGCCCAGTCATCCACGACAGATTATTCTTTTTCTTTTCTTATGAAGGCGTACGCCAGAATAATCCAACAATTCACACCAACGCAGTCGTTGAGACACAAGAGTTTAGGCAGTATGTTATAAACAACGATCCAAATAGCCTGGCCGCGAAAGTGTTCGGGAGCTCAGGCATGGCCCCCCGCATCGTCACAGTTCTTTCTGGCAGCACATCCGATTGCTGTTCATTTGACCCGTCCATCCCCCGCGGCGGCTATTACGACAATTCGGCCTGCGTTGTTGGAGGTGTCACGCAGCCAGCCGGCACAGGGTGTGGTCCCGCTGGCATCCCGGAGTTCGTGCACGCGGACATCGTCAATCCGTTCACAAGCTCGGCAAACCAATACAATGCAAGAGCAGACTACACCCATGGGAAGAATCAGTTTTTCTATAGTAGCTATTTTTCTCACCTGGATCAGTTGCAGGGTGGCGATCGCCCGATTGATGATCTTTCTCTTGTTCCTTTCAACTGGCTGATAACCGTCGGCTGGAATCGCACCATCGGCACGGCCATGTTGAACGACTTTCGTTTTAACTTCACTCGCTGGTCCTATGATCAGGTGGCCTCCTCCTCTGCTACCAACTTCGGCATCCCTTTTTATAATGTCTTCGACTTTAACAGCGCTGTCGGCGGACCCAACGGCGTTCCCGGTTGTTGTATCAACGCGGGCGCTGGGCGTGGGGGCAACACTCCAGGTGTTTTTTCCCAGAACACTTTTGACTTCCGCGACACGTTTACGAAATTCCTTGGTCGTCAAGGCCTGAAGTTCGGAGTAGACATCCAAAAAAACCAGAACGACAACAATGAGCAGGGCGGGGCCCGTCCGCTCTTTCAGTTTTCTTCCTTCATGGATTGGGCAAACGATGCCCCTCAATTTGAAGCCATAACCGTAGATCCCCGCACCGGCAGCTTGCCCGTGGGCCAGCGCCACTTCCGGACAAGCATCTATGCCCTCTTCATCCAGGACGACTGGAAGCTGCGTCCAAACCTGACCTTGAATTTGGGCTTGCGATGGGAGTATTTCTCACCTCTAACGGATACAAACAACCTGATCAGCAACTATGTGTTCGGTCCTAACGGGATCATTGATGGAAAGGTAGTGGCAGGCCAGAAGCTTTATAACGGCGATTTCAATAATTTCGGACCGCGAATCGGTTTCGCCTGGAATCCCAAGCTCTTCAATGACAAAGTCGTGGTTCGTGGGGGCTTTGGAATCAATTACGACCGAATCTACGACAACATTCTCGATCCAGTTCGTTTCAACACCCCTTTTGCCGCTGATTTGGCTGGTTGTTGTGCAGGACCGGGCACAACCCCAGCCTCGGTTGGAATCGATTACGTCCTGGGTACGAGCCATTCGCCGTTCAGCTACCCTGCCAATCCACTACTGGCATTTGGCGTCGACCCGAACACCGGAGGCTTGTGTTCCAGCACGGCCTGCACCAGCGACCTCCCAATTACCATATGGGGCTCGCGTCCGAATCTCCCCAATCCCTATGTCTATACCTACTCGCTAGGTGCCCAGTGGGAGTTCATTCGCGACACTGTCTTGCAGCTCGGGTACGCCGGAAGTTCCTCCCGCAAGCTCATAAGAGCAATCGACCTAAGCCGGCTCAATCCGGGCGATACGTTTGACAACACCATGGATTATGTACAGAACGTGGGAAGCGATGGGCAACCATGCGGCGCCGGCAATCCCACTTGCACGGCGGTTCACGACACGGCCAATGTGGCATTGGGTGTAGGCACGCGTATTTTCTTCGCGCTGCCTGATGTGAACTCGAACTACAATGCCCTTCTGTTGCGTGTGAATCACCGCTTCTCCGACGGTTTCTTGCTCAGCGGGAGTTACACTTGGAGCAGGACCCTCGACTTTTCGTCCTTCGAGATTGGTCCTCAGCAGGATTACCCTTCTAATCAAAAACTCGACTACGGTCCTGCCGACTATAACGCGACCCATTTCTTGACGATTACCGGCGTATGGGACCTGCCTATCTTGCGGAATCGTCATGATTGGGTCGGGAACATTCTCGGTGGGTGGAGCATCAGCGGTATTTTCACCTATCACACTGGCTTCCCGTGGACCCCCGTGTCCTTCGGCCCGACTAACAACAATCCTGTGGGCGACGGGTATCGCCCGGATCGGCCTACTCTTTATGCCGGCACCTGCATCGGCAGTCCGGACAATACGCAGTTCATTAACGGCGTCTGCCCGACTACAACCACTCGTCCCGGCAACGCACCTAACGATCCCAACTTCCCGACGCTTCTTACAAACTGCGGGGCTGGAATAGACAGCTGCTTCACCACAGCGTTTCCTCGTGGCGGTCCGCCGATCGGACGCAATTCGTTTCCTGGGCCGAGTTTCAAACAAATAGACTTGAGTCTGGCAAAGCAGTTTGGCTTGCCCAGAACACGCTTGCTCGGCGAGAAAGCCAACCTGGAATTTCGGACGAACTTCTTTAACACATTCAACACCTTAAATCTGGCGCCGATTCCTAACTTCAGCAGCAATGACGACCTCACGAACACGTTCTCCTTCGGACGCGTGCCGGGAGGCTTGGCTGGCCGCGTAATCGAGTTCCAGGCAAGGTTTACCTTCTAAGCGAGAAAGTCTTCTTCGTCGTCAAATCGTGCCACACGCTCTGGAAATACCCACACGACGGGCTGGTCAATATCATATTTTAGCTTGGGAAAATGGATGCCCATCTCGGCGCTGAATTTCTTCTGGTTGACTGGCCCGCACGAAGTCAAGCGTCAGTCCCCGATTAGTCGCCTGGCCGGAGACTGTCCCGCTATCCGGCGCCGCGGCCAATTGACGAGTTCGACTGCCGCGGATATTGTCTTTAAGCGGCTACCGGCTTGGAGAACAGAGAGCCGCTTTCTTCATGAGCCTTTTTCTCGAGATCGGCAGCGAACAATCCGAGCTCTCTCCCGCTGACCTGAAGAATGGTCTGTTTCAGGCCTTGCGCGCGCTTGGCCCGCGTCATCGCGTCCTCGCGATTCCTCCAGACATGACTCGTTTCCGCTCGGGGGCGGGTGGCCTCACCGCAAGCGCCTATGAATTTTATGGAAACAAGCTCGCTGCCGTATTGCCGGCAGTCGGCACGCATGCCGCCATGACCTCGGGCCAAGCCGCCAAAATGTTCCCCGGCGTGCCGTTCGAATTGTTTCACGCCCACAACTGGCGCAAAGATACTGTCACCCTGGGGGAAGTCCCCGCCGAGTTTATCCACCAACAGTCCGAAGGCAAGCTGAACTATACCTGGCCGGTTCAAATCAACCGCTTGTTGGTCGAAGGCGGTTTTGATCTGATTCTCTCCATCGGTCAAGTTGTTCCCCATGAAGTCATCGGAATGGCCAATTACAATAAAAATATTCTTGTCGGCACCGGCGGCCAGGACAGCATCAACCGCAGCCATTTCCTCGGCGCTGTCTACGGCATGGAACGCATCATGGGCCGGGCAGACACCCCGGTTCGCCGCGTCCTCAACTACGCTTCAAGCCATTTCATCCAACACTTGCCTGTCGTATATGTTCTGACAGTCGTAGGGACTAACGCAGACGGAAAAGTGGCCTTCCGGGGACTCTTCATCGGAGACGACGCCGAGTGTTTTCAGAAAGCTTCTCAGCTCAGCCTCAAAGTTAATTTTGTCATGCTCGATTCTCCCATTCGAAAGGCAGTTGTGTATCTCGACCCAGAAGAATTGCACAGCACCTGGCTCGGCAATAAAGCCATCTATCGGACGCGCATGGCCCTGGCCGACGGCGCCGAACTGATTGTCCTAGCTCCAGGAGTAAAAGAGTTCGGCGAGGATGCCACGATTGAACGGCTGATCCGCAAGTACGGATATTTCGGTACGCCTGCGGCTCTCGCAGCCGTCGAAAAAGATCCGGAACTCGCCGCCAATCTCGGCGCCGCCGCTCATCTCATCCACGGATCATCCGAAGGACGCTTCACCATCACATACTGCCCTGGGGGCCTCAGCCGGAAAGAAATTTCCAGCGCAGGTTTCGGTTATGGCGATCTCGCAAGCATGGCTAAAAAGTTTGATCCACAAAAATTGCATTACGGCTACAACCAGTTGGACGGTGAGGAAGTTTTCTTTGTGCCCAATCCGGGCCTGGGGCTCTGGGCTTACCGTGGACGCTTCGCAGTTTAGACCGCGGCAGTGATACAGTTTGCCGTTCGAATATTCCATTCGAACGGCGCATTTATTGCTTTCTGATCGGTTGGGGATTCACGGTATTTTGAGCGCCGCACAAAAAAAGGACAAGGAATGAAATGAACTCTCCTCTTGCAAGCCTCTCAGGCAGAACTGCCGTGGTCATCGGTGGAACGACCGGCATCGGCCGTGTCCTTGCTCTCGGCTTGGCGGCTGCGGGAGCAGACGTGGTGGCGTCTTCCCGGCGTTTCGAACAAGTGGAATCGACCGCTCGCGAAATCGAATCACTCTCCCGCCGAACCATTCGAGTCGCTTGTGATGTTCGGGATCGCGCTTCCCTGGAGAGTCTCCTCGCGAAAACTCTCGAAACTTTTAGCAAAGCGGACATCCTGGTGAATTGCGCGGGCATCATCAAACGCGGCCCCACGCTCGATTTTCCGGAAGACTCTTGGCGAGAAATCCTGGAAACTAATCTTACCGGCACGCTCCGCGGCTGCCAGATTTTTGGCAAGCATATGCTGGAGCGGGGTTACGGCCGGATTATCAATGTGGCTTCGCTAAACACTTTTGTTTCTCTGACCGAGGTCGCTGCGTATGCCGCCAGTAAAGCAGCCGTGGGGGCTCTTACGAAATCCCTGGCTGTCGAATGGTCGAAGCGCGGAGTGATGGTCAATGCCATCGCGCCCGGCGTTTTCCGCACGGCGCTAAATTCGGAATTGCTTGATAACAGCGATCGCGGCCGCGAGTTGCTGGCGCGCACCCCCATGGGGCGGTTTGGAAAAGAAGAAGAGTTGGTGGGCGCCGCCGTGTACCTGGCTTCGGAGGCAGCGTCATTCACCACCGGTCAAATTCTTGTGGTGGACGGCGGATTCCTGGCCAGCGGCGTAAATCGGTAGCTGCCGTTCACTCGTCGTTCTTTCTCAGCTAGAAGCTGTCTTCTCTTGCCACTAAAACTAAATACTAAAAACTCTAACTCACATGCTAAAGAAGCGGGGCCTCAGAAGTGGCAGGAGGCGGCGCCGCGTTTCTGCAAATATTTCTGGTGATACTCTTCGGCGCGATAAAACTTGCCGGCGGCGGTGATTTCCGTGGCGATGGGGCGCTTTAATTTGTGGCTGGCTTCCAGGGCCGCGCGCGATTTTTTAGCGATCGCTTCCTGCTCAGGCGAATGAAAGAAAATCGCGGTGCGGTACTGCGCGCCGAAGTCCGGTCCCTGGCGGTTCACTTGCGTGGGATCGTGTGCCTGCCAGAACATGTCGAGCAGTCTTTCGTAACTCACCTTCGCGGGATCAAACGTGACCTGAACCACTTCCGCGTGGCCGGTTTCATCGGTGCACACGTCCTGGTAGGTCGGGTTCTCCGTATGACCGCCGCTGTAGCCTACGGCGGTATCAATCACTCCCGGAACGCGCTGGAACGCCGCCTCCACACCCCAGAAGCAGCCGGCGCCAAATGTCGCAATCTCGCTCATGGATCTTTCCCCTCGGTTTAAAATTCTTTTCGCGTCCAACGTCGAGTTGTTAGATGCGTGAGGTGCTGTTTCCGATTCACCGTCAGCGTTAGGAGGCCTTTTTCTTCGCCGTGGCGGGCCCGGCCATTCCTTTTAATTTGTCCTGGGCCATGGCTTTGTACGGGCTGTTCACGGAAGCCGCTTGCGTGAAGGCGTCCTTGGCTTCGGCAGTTCTCTTGAGGTTCAGTAACGCAAATCCCAGGCGATACTGATTGCGCGCATAGCTCCCGTCATCCACCTTGACGAGCGGGGCGGCCGCTTTCAGATTGTCGACGGCCTGGGCGTTGTCCTTCTTCTCGATGTTCACTTGTCCCAGCGAACTCAGCGCCAGGCCCTTTTGCAGCGCCTTCTGTTGGGCCCACTGATCGTCGGTCAGACCTTCCGGCTTGGGCGCGGTGTCGGCCAAGGAGATGGCTTTTTTCGCGTAGGTTTCCGCTTTGGCGAGCTGATCGGTTTTGTCGCAATAATAATCGGAGAGCAGCAGCAACATGCCAAGATTGTTGGGATCCTTGGCGAGCAGCCCGCTCGCCACTTCCAGCATTTTTGGGGCGTTCTGCGCTTGCTGGTACGAAGTGGCCGCTACGCCGAGGGCCTGGTTGGCGTACGGCGAATCCGGGAAAATCTGCGCGAACTTTGCCAGCATCGCCGCGCGCTTTGCGGGGTCTTTGGCCTGATAAACGCCGCCGAAGACCGCTTGCTGCACGTAGGTCATTCCGTCCTTGTTGGCTTCAAGCATCCGGGCCTTCAGGTCCGCCCAAACGGGCTCTGCCGTTCCAGCGGGAGCAGGCGCGGCCTGGAAACGTGTCCAGATGCCTCCGGCTTTTTCGCCGTACATCATCAGGCGGTCGGGGTCGCCTTTCTCGGAGGCCGCGCGAATCATGTTCATAGCGTTCTGAAACGCATCGGGGTCGAGCGCGAAAAGCTTGTCGCCGTACTCGAAGGCTTTGTCGTAATTCTTCTGCGCCAGGTAGTAATCGACATAGAGTCCATCCGCGACAAGGGGAAAGTCGCCCTCGGCGCCGGGCCCGGCGGCGAATTTGTCAATCAGCGCAATCTTCTGAGCAGGGTCGGTCGTGGCGTTGATTTCATTCAAGGCGTGATCCGCGTCCGAGCCCGCCTGGATCGGGACGTATTTGCCGATTTGCTGCGCGCACAGGGGGAACGCGCCGTAGAGCAAGAATGTGAAAAGCCCTAGAACTCGTGACAACCGTCTCATGGAACCTCCAAGGGGAGGAAAGTGCCAGCATCTTAGTGCCGCTCCGGGCTTGGCGCAAACAGTTTGATTGGGAGAACTGAAGAGGGGAAACGGAGAGAGAGAGAAAAACGATCTTTGGCTTGAAGGCGGTGCCCCTCCTCCCCCGCGTTTTTTTGTAAGTGTTGCATCTAAAGAAGTTAGCGTTTCTGTAAGTCCTTTGGAATGAACACTTACGGGATATCGTGTAAGTGTTGCGTCTAAAGGGCTTAAGAGAACAGGGAGATGTCTCGCTTGAGCAAAGAGAGAGCAAGACTCTCGTCTTGAAGGAGGGTACCCCCCACTCCTGCATGAAATTGAGAACAAAAGGGTTGCAAAATGGGTTCCTGCAAGCGTCTGAAAAGAAAAAGGTTGTTTTTTGCAAAAGTCGGGGTGTACTCGGTTGATTCGGTGGCGAGAGGGTAACGGCCGGGGGTAGAAAGATTCTAAAGGAGTTAGAAGGACTGCCAGGCGGGAGGCCATTTTGCCAAAGCGCTGGGAAAAGCTGGCCAGCGCAACAAGATCATTATAGCAGATCCGTACCGTTTGTCAAGAAATTACTTGTAAGTACTTTAGCTTCTGTGGGATAGCAGGGCAAACTGGAAATCAGAAACTAGAGACTAAAAGGGGACGAATCCTTTGCGACTTGAAGATCCGGGATGAAGACCGAGAGCAGGAGAGCAA